>TARA_B110001454_G_scaffold219202_1_pt1 | contig 183280 bp, 163 predicted proteins | sample TARA_B110001454 | Tara Oceans TARA_B110001454 (sample SAMEA4397004) | marine metagenome | biome: Polar Biome; feature: [MES] marine water layer (ENVO:01000295) within the mesopelagic zone...; material: water (ENVO:00002006), including particulate matter (ENVO:01000060) such... | reverse complement strand
GATGTTGATGGAAAGTGGTTACGAAACGGGGTCTGGGGTGGTGAGGGGGGAAGAATGAATACAAAATAATAATATAAATAATTAATAATAAGAGGAGGTAAGGAATGGAAAACAATGAAAAGGTAGAACAGGAAAACAGTATCAAAATTACTGTGACTAAGGATGCTGGGGAAATCCTGGCTGAATTGGTGGCAAAGGCGAATGAGGGTTTTGAGGGCGGTCGGATTAATCGGCAGGACCTTGCAAGTTATATAGTAGAGAAATTCAAAGCTAATTTTTCGGATCGTGATTTGGTTCAGCTGCGACAGTTGCATTATGACGATTCAGCTATGATGGAAGCTATGTACCGTAAAATGAAAGAAACTGGTGAAGTCCCTGAATTTTTGCGCGATGCCTTGCGGAAACAGTTCCAAGTTAATGACGATGCGCCTAAAAAGACTAAGAAAGCATTGACCAAGGAGTCCACCAATGATGGACTCGCTAAGAATGAGGAATCCGCATGAAGGGCACAGAATTCAAAACAATCAGGGAAGAGCTAGGTCTTACCCAGGAACAACTTTCCGAGGTTTTGTGTTTGGCTGGAAAGAAAGTTATAAGCAATATCGAACGGGGTTCTCGGAATCCGAGTTTACTGACAGAAGTATTGATGAGGTTGTTGAGTCGCCTTTCCGAAAAGAAATCCAAAGAACTCCAGCGGGCACTAGTTTCATTACGTCAAGAGATCGTCGATTCGAGCGGTGGTCGAAAATGAGTCGACGAAGAGAATATATAAAAGTGACAGAATTTGATCCTAATTCCATTCCAGTTAGATTCTATGTCGTCAAAAATGAAAATGGTAATTCCGACATCATAAGCTCTGAAGTTGTCGACTTTGCCGCTCAATTATTTTATTTAGCGTCAAAACGAGGTCGAGTTAAATCGACAGCGGGCGAGGTATTTCATGATGAAATTTAAAGTTGGTGGGTATTGTAGGGTTTCTACGGAAGAGCAGGCGGCTCTTGTTGATGGATCACTTGATAATCAGAAGTATCGAATCAATGCATTCGTTGATCTGAAAAACATGCAGGAAAAAAACTGGGGACAAATTCAGGAATTTTATGTGGATGAAGGATTTTCGGCAAAAGACACTCGTCGTCCGGCCTTTCAAAGGATGATTGCTGATTTGCGCCGGGGAAAAATAGATCTAATTTTGGTTACCGATTTGTCTCGATTGTCGAGAAGCATTTCAGATTTTTGTGTCATTCTTGATTTACTTAAAAGTCACAATTCATCGTTTTTGTCGATCAAAGAACAATTTGATTCAAGCACTCCTCCTGGAAAAATGATGCTTTATAATATGATAAATTTGGCTCAATTTGAACGGGAACAGACTGCCGAGAGAGTAGCTCTTGGATGTCATGCACGCGCGATGCGTGGACTTTTAAATGGCGGTCAAGCGATACTGGGTTATGATAAGATTCCGGAAAAAAAGAATTCATTTACTGTAAACGAAAATGAGTCGGAAATAGTTAGAAAAATATTTAAGACATACCTAGAGGAAGGATCATTAAGTCGCACGATTCGTAGACTCGAGGAAATGGGTATCAAACCCAAACCTCACGCAAAACGTAAGCAAAAGATCGTGGACCGTGGTTTGTGGACGAGTTCTTTGCTCAGAGAGCTATTGATGAACTATAGCTATATTGGAATGATGGAAGTTAACAAAAGGAAAAGGGATCTTGATGCCAAGCAATTGAAATCTCATGAATTGCACCAGATCGTGAAGGCCTCATGGGACGGAATTGTAAAGAAAGAAGATTTTGAATCGGTCCAAAAGTTACTGGCTGAGAACCGTTCCAGGGAACGTCGTCGTCTTGAGGGTGCAGTAAGAAGAGTGTTTTTGGTTTCTGGAATAGTTCATTGCAAGGAATGTGGTCGCGCAATGGTTGGTCAATCGTCGCATGGGCAAAAGAGTGTTCATCGATATTACAAACATGGGGAATCAAAAGGCGATACCAACATTTGCAGCGTGAAAAGAATTCGGGCTGAAGATGTTGAAGACGCGATTTCAAAACATCTATTCAAGATGCTAGATGATGGCGGGTATTTGAATGAAATTTCTGAAAGAATTGCCTCCATTGAAAAGGAAACCTTTGGTTCTACAAAAGCGATTCGGTCCCAGATGGAAAAGGAACTCAGAACAATTAGCAATGAAATGGAGTCGGCTTTTAAATTACAGATGAGCTGTCCAGCTGATTCTGAAGCTGCCAAATTTTGTGTGGCGAAAATGGAATCTTTAGGTACTCAGAAAAAAGAAATAGAGAAGAGGCTATCCGCAGTTAAGGAAACGGATACGAATGTGATTTCCATTTCACAAGCCAAGAAAAACCTTTATGAACGGACCGAAGCGGTTACTCGCGGGTGGTCAAAAATTCCAGAGGCTCAGAAAAGGAAGGCCCTTCGCCGTTTGATCAAGCAGGTTTTAATCGGCCCCCAGGGAATGGATATCTACTATTATTACAATTCGTTGGCCGAAGAGAGGTCTTTGGGAGTGTTTACTTTGGAAAAAGCGAACCCTGCCAAAGTCATTGCTTTTGGGTCTCGTGGAACTGAATCTGTTGCTTTGGGAATTGATTCTAAACAGCAGGTCGGAAATTGCCTGTTGTTGGACATGGTGATCGCGGCACGACTTGAACGTGCGACCTACTGCTTAGAAGGCAGTTGCTCTATCCAGCTGAGCTACGCGACCATTTTGGAATAACGATAAGCTAATGATATGCCTCAGGACTTTTAATTTGTCTATGGGTAATCTCCAATTTAAAGAATTTGCCCAAAAACCCTGAAATTTATGGAAGTTAGTTGCAAACTGCCTACAAAATAGACCTTAGTCAAAATCTCTGATGTCCGTGGCCGTTTTAGCGCCTGAAATGGGCATCCTATATATATGAAAACATTCTTTTTTTTAAGTGTAGTGAGCCTGCTGGTTCAAGCCACTGATAAACCCGTGGGTGGTGACCGAGTCTTCTAGGGTATATCTCATCACCTATAAAGGCGTAGCAGATCGCATATGCCATCGAATTAGACGACTCGTTTTGAGAGGTCTGATTCCTTCTTTAAAATGCTTTTCTGAAGCGCGCTTCCTAACGCTGTTCCTATCAGCACAATTTGCCAGATGCCTAGGATCCAAACCAAGATCAGCGGAATGGCAGCTAATGAGCCGTAGAATTTATTCATATAAAATGCTTTTTGTGCAATCAATGTAAAACTTTTCTGCAAAATGGAAATACTGATCGTAGAAAATGTCGCTGCAAAAAACGCCACTCGTTTTAAAACACGATCAGCTGGAAATAGTTTGTAGACGAAATATAAAAATATAAACATCGCAATGCCGTCCATCGCTATCGTATACTGTCGCGCAATCGGACGTACCATGTCCAGGGACCTAACCGCAACATACACAGCTAACATACTTGGAAAAATAACGATGGCACACCAAACCACTAAAAATCGACGATGAATCGGACGAGAAACTTCGTTGGACCAAATTCGTTGAATGCCTTTTTCCATGTCACTAAAAAGTCGCCAAGAGGTATAGAATAAAATAATGATCGCCGTCGTTCCGATGGTCTGTGCTTGGACTTTTTCTAAAACGAGATGAATCCATTGCGACACTTCGCCGCCCATCGCTTCTTTCACATAGCGCAAAAGAAAACGCTCAATCCGAGGAATCAGATAATCAATTCCACCAATCATTTTAAATGACACTAGCACTAGTGCCATAAACGGAATTAAACTTAAAATGGTGGTGAATGCCAGTGAGCTTGATATCCAGCGAATATCGCCTTCACGTATTTTTTTAAAAACGTCTTTAAAGATTTCGCGCACCTACTGCACCTTTAAGCTAAAGTTACTTTAGCTTAAAGTGTAGCGCTGCTCGACGGCGAAATCACCATTCATTTCTTTGATAGAGGCTAAATCACAATACGGGTCGTGCTCGAAAAACAGGTAGGCATTTTCTTTGGCAGCTTGACCAAGGTACTTGGTTTTTTCTTCGATCAACATCAATGGATTCAAATCGTAACCCATCACCCATGGCAAACGAACATGTGAACTGGTAGGAACGACATCGCCGCAGTATAGGACTGTCGTTTTTCCATCTGTGATGTGAACCATTTGATGAGCCTGTGTATGACCGTTGGAAATCCAAGTCGTAATACCAGGTGCGATCTCACTGGGGCCATCTAATTGGACCAGCACACCAGCCTCAATCAACGGTTGTACATTGGCCGCGTAATACGATGCTTTTTCACGTAAGTTGGGTTTTAGAGCAATCTCGACGTTTTTCTTTTGGACATAATATTTGGCATTCGGGAATGTGGGAACCAGGTTACCATTTTTGCTGGTGACGCCGCCGCCCGCGTGGTCAAAGTGTAAATGAGTCAAAATCACGATGTGTATGTCTTCTGGTTTTAAACCCTGTTTTTGCAAGGATTGTTGCAGGCTAGATCCGCCGACCTCGATTTTGTAAAGTTCGGCAAATTTGTTTCCTAATTTCTCGCCGTACTTGTCGATAAAATCTGAACCATTTCCACAATCGATCAGAATATTTTGCTTACCTTTCAATAACAATCCCCGGGCTTCCATGCGAATTCTATTTTTGTCATCCGCTGGATTTGATTTTTCCCAAAGAACTTTAGGTACAGTTCCAAACATGGCCCCGCCATCCAAACCAAATTCACCAGTCGGGACGGGGTGCAATTCGTAGTCACCAATTTTTAGAGTTATGGGAGACACGTTCATATAGAACTCCTTTAGGCGTCAAAATTAACGGCCTGATCATCAGCAAACGCATCAGGGTTAATTGTAGTTACCCACTCTTTGTAGGCTTTGTAAACTTGATCGATTGGCGACGGTGGAATCACGGGTCCAACGTAAATCGTTAGTTTCCCAGGATGCGCCCACGGTCGGCCTTTCGGCATTAATTTCGTATTTCCATCTAAGAACAACAATAAAATCGGCGTATCCGTCTTCTCGGCGAAAACAGACACTCCACGTTTGAATTCGTGAATTTTTCCATCGGGCGTACGCGTACCCTCTGGGAACAAAATCAACCAAATTCGATCCATTGACGTTAACATGCGCGTAATCAGATTGATCGCTTCACCACGACGATCTTTACGATCAATCGGAATTGCGCCCAAGCAGTGCTGTGAAAAAAATGTAAAGAATGCGTTCGAGAAAAAATAATCTTTTGCCGCCGCAATATATAAATCTAGCCAATACTGTGACGGGATCGATGCCGCGATGGATGTTGCATCCAAATGACTGCCGTGATTTGAAATAATTAACAGGCGTGGATGAGTTTTATAAAGCGAATGATAATCACCAACTACTTTCAAACGAATGTAAACAGTAAATACAACTTTTAAATAAATCGACCATGCAAAACGAAAGAACATACTGGTCCAATCGTGGGCACGAGTAAAGAGCGGTAGATGTTTTAAATAAGTCGGCAGCTGAGTCCACTGCTCGTTATCGTATTTCCAGTCTCTCATTCCTATTGTATCCAAACCATGACGTAGTAATAAATCGGAGCCACAAAAATAAGTCGGTCAATTCGTTGTAAGAAATCCCCGCGCCCGATGATGAAAGGGCCAACAATTTTAACTCCGGCGTCGCGACGGACCACCGTCATCACCAGGTCGCCAAGCAATCCCCCCAAGGACGCTATCAAGCCGGATGTATACCAATACTTGTCGCCTTGATCAGGCAACAACCAGCGCATAAACCCCGCCAGACCTAGCGTTAGTATAACAGAAACTACCGTAGATCCTAATGTTCGTTTAGGATCAATGCGTTTAAACAAACGGAAACGTCTAAAATATCTAGAGATCGCTAAATTTGTGTTATCGCAGAATTCCGTTAGCACAACTAGATACATAATTTGGTAAAGACCTTTTTCTAAATTCAGGATCAATCCCAAATGCATGAATGACCAACCCAAAAAGATAAATGCTAATAACGTAATAGAAATGTATTGGATCATGCGCTTGTAATTATCACGTAACAAAGGAACTAAACAGCTGACTCCTAAAACGATGATAGGAAGCTGATTGTACAAAGCCACTTGATTGTAATACGAACTAATCCCTAAACCATAGATCCCAAGATAGCAGATGATCACAAAATAATTACGGTGATACATACCCATGATTTGGAAAAAAGCTTTTGCACCGTATACTGACATTAATGTCAAAACGACTAAAGGCACCGGATTGGGAAATGAAAAAACGACGAACATTAGCGGAGCAACAAACAGCCACGATTTTATGCTGGCCCACGCACCTTTGAAGTAATAATTGCTGTTACGAAAAAGATAAACAACCAAACCCGAGCCAAAAATAATAGCCAAAACAATAGCCGCCGTTTGGCGATAGGCGGGGTCAGTAAACAATAACGAATGATTCAAGAATTCCATTTTTAACTTTCAGTAATTTTTAAGTCTTTAATTTTTTTATATAAATTCGACCGCGAGACCTTTAAAAACCGCGCAGTTTCGTCGATGTCAGTGTGAAATTGTTTGAGCGCGGTTTCAATCATTTTCTTCTCAAAAGTCTTTAAAACTGCTTCTAAACCATCTTCCAAATTGTAAGATTCTGATAAGGAGTTAACGCTGCCACTCGTCGGACGCGCCTTTATTTCTAGCAACATGCCGACGTCACTAGCTCGGATAATAGGCAGGGGGGAAGTCAGGCATAATTGTTCAACGATTCGTTTTAATTCCCGCACGTTCCCGGGCCAAGCGTATGATTTTAACGCTGCCAAGGCTTCGGGTTCTAGTGATTTATTTTTATAGGGTCTTTCTGTTTCTAAAAAGTGATTAACTAGGGCCGGTATGTCGTCTTTGCGATCACGTAGTGGCGGAATAGTTATTTTCTGGGAACTTAAGCGATAGTACAGGTCTTCGCGGAACTCACTCTTTTTAATCATGTCCGGCAGCGATCTGTTCGAAGCTACGATCACACGCACTTGAACTCGAATGGAATCTTTAGCGCCGACTCGACGAATTTCACCGGACTCAAGAAATCGCAACAATTTGGCTTGAAAGGACAAAGGCATAGCTTCGATTTCATCTAAAAATAAGTCACCACCGTGGGCGGCTTCGGCTAATCCCATCTTGTGGCTCTCGGCCCCGGTAAAAGCACCTTTGACGTGACCAAACATTTCACTTTCGAACAGAGTTTCAGGAATGCTGGATGAATTGACGGCAACAAATGGGCGTTCATTTTCTTGGCTATGCAGCAAGCTGGCAAGAACTTCTTTGCCTGAGCCTGTTTCGCCTTCAATTAAAACGGAACGACGCTCGCCCTTCATCAATGCAATTTGCTTCAGAATTTTTTGACTGGCTTCCGAGGAACCTACCCAACGAGTTAAATGTTTACCGCGATTGTGAAAATCGAAATTACGAATCTGACAGTGAGCTAGAATTTTTTCCAGAGTTGATTGCAGTTCTTCTTTAGACAATGGTTTAGCTAAAAATTTTTGCGCACCAGCGATTAGGCAAGCTTCCATTGTTTTTCTATCTAATAATCCCGACATCGCCACGATCTCGGTTTGTGGGTCGCGTTCTGCTAGTGCTTTAATCACCGTGACGCCGATTGGGTCTGACAAGTCGGCGGTCAGATTCATATCGACAAAAGCACTATGAAATATTACATCGGTGGGAACCCGTTTGTAATCTTGGATACTATACAAACGCCAAGGTTTGCTCACTATGGTTTTGAAGATCTGGTGAATCAGCGGATCATCATCGACGACTAGTAAATTAAACTCAGTTATTTCCATGCACTTAAGTCTGCCCGTAGAGTGGATGTTTCTAAATCATTAATGCAAAGAGTTAGTCGATTTATTGAGTGAATACGTCATCAAAATTCCTTTAGAAATTTCTGTTTCTACATTAACATTTAAGAATCTGTGAAGCTGTCTAAGGAGTCTCTCGATGGAAAAGATTAAAGTTTTGTTGGTTGAAGGAATTCACGCTATCGCAAAAGCTCGATTAGAAGAAGAAGGCTATCATGTTGATCTTATCAGTCATGCTCCTGATGAAAAAGAACTCATCGAAAAATTAAAGAACTACAATGTTCTTGGTATTCGCTCAAAAACAGAAGTGACAAAAAAAGTTTTAGAGGAATCAAAACACTTAATCTGCATCGGTGCGTTCTGTATCGGTACGAATCAAATTCAATTGTCTCATGCTAAATCCATTGGTGTTCCGGTATTCAACGCACCTCACGCGAATACACGCAGTGTGGCCGAACTTGTGATTGCGGAAATGATCTCGTTATCGCGTCAACTTGGTGATCGTAATATGAAGGCGCACATAGGGGATTGGGTTAAATCTGCCGATGGCAGCCGTGAAGTCCGCGGTAAAACCTTGGGGATTGTTGGTTATGGTCATATTGGAAGTCAGCTATCCATTTTGGCTGAATCGATGGGAATGAAAGTTGTTTTTTTTGACGTAGTTAAAAAGTTGCCGTTAGGAAATGCAAAGCCAATGCGTATGTTAAGCGAACTATTAGAATCCTCTGATTTTGTATCGCTGCATGTTCCAGAAACGCCACAAACTAAAAACATGATCGCAGAAAAAGAAATCAAACTGATGCGCAAAGGTAGTTATTTAATTAACGCCAGTCGCGGAACCGTTGTCGTGATCGAGGATTTGGCCGCAGCTTTGAAATCTAAATATCTTGCCGGTTGTGCAATCGACGTATTTCCCGTTGAGCCCGCATCGAACAAAGAAAAATTTGTGTCTCCATTGCAAGGCTTGGCAAATGTAATTCTGACTCCTCATATTGGCGGATCTACCGAAGAAGCTCAGTATTCTATTGGATTGGAAGTCGCTGAAAGTTTCAGAAAATTTTTGAAATTAGGGACGACCGCCGGCGCGGTGAATTTTCCGCAAGTGGAATTGCATGCGGTGGAGGGCATTACTCGCATTCAAAATGTTCACAAAAATGAGCCCGGCGTTCTGGGTGAAATTAATGGTATTATTTCAAAATACGGTGCCAATATTCAAGGTCAGTTTTTATCGACGGATGAAAATATCGGCTACCTTGTTGTCGACATCGAAAACATGAAATCCGAAAAATTGGTGGATGAAATTCAAAAATCATCACGTAGTCTTCGTACACGCGTGATCTTCTAAATCCGTATTGTTACAGAAAAATTTGTTATCTAACAAGGTTTCGATGAAACCTTGTTGCTTTTCAGTCCAGTTTCTTCGCCTTAAGGCCTGAACTTTTCCCGAATTACAATCTCGATTTTTTTTGTTGTTAAAAGCATGTCAAAGTAATTGTTTAGGGAGAAATGTTCACAAATGTCGCTTTCACCAAGGCTTTCCAGTCGTCATACCCAATTCATCGTCCAAGAGCTGAAGAATATTACTTCAGAAATTCACATGGTCGACAGAGATACACCTGTCGAAGTCGTGCGGTGCGACCGCAGTTCTATCACGTTAGCATTTGAAAATATATCGGCGTTGGTTGGACATCTTGTTTCAATCAAAGGAATTTTTAAATTTGGTGATGATACCACTGAAGCATTTGCCGTCGTCGGTAGAATTACCCAAATCAATGCCCAATATGTCGAAATTAAAATGAATCAATACGACATTGAAACTTGGGGCAAATTTATAAAGCAGATAAATCAAAAACAACAGAGAGTGGATAAATTGTTTAAATCCATCAAAGGTGAAGATTAAATTAATGTCTCAAGAAAAAGATACTGATGTTGCTAAGTTTTTAAATAGTCAGGGGGCCTTGGTCGTAGAGCCATCTAGTGCCTTTTTTTCTGTGATTCAAGCGTGTTTGGTTGGTTTTGGAATGGATTCAAAAAAAATCATCATGGCCAACACTTATAAAGATGCCGTTGTTCTTTTGAAAGAGCAAAAACCCAGAATATTAATCACAGAATATCTGGTTGGAAAAAATTTTGGTCTTTCATTGATTGATATGCATGATGAAATGTACGATTCGTTTTCTCGTATTGGTATTGTGGTGACCAAAGAATCTTCAGACAATGCGGTGGCCGAAGCCGCCGAAGAACAATTAGATGCATTTATCGTTAAACCCTTCTCGGGCGCTGACTTTCAAAAGCGATTTATCGAGGTTGTGAAACGTAAAATGTATCCGTCTGAATATTTAAATAAAATTCGAGATGGAAAAGAAAAATTAAAGACTAAGTTATATGACCAAGCCATTCAGTTTTTTACTGAAGCCAAAAACCTGAGTCCTGCACCGACACTAGCACATTACTATTTAGGTGAATGCTATTTACAAACAAATGAGCTTACAAAAGCCCGCGTGGAATTTGCAGACGGGCGAAAACATAACAGTCTTCACTATAAATGCCTAATGGGTGAATTTGACTGTCTGATGCACGAGAAAAATTACAAGGCAGCCTATGGATTGGTAGAACTTATCCGTAAACACTATCCGGTAACTTCCGCACGATTGGGTAAGTTTTTTATTGCCGCTGTTTACACCGAAAATTTTAACGATATGGCTGCCTATTACGAGATGTACGTCAATTTAGATTTCCGTCCGCAAGAACTAGTGAGCTTGGTTGCCTTGGCATTGTTGACTGCCGGTCGATTCTATTTGCGTAGTAAAGATAGCGACAATGCCGTTAAAAATTTTGAGTTAGCTGCCAACGTCACTGGTCGTAATGTTGAAACGTTAGAAAAAGTGATCGACGAATGGCTAAAGGTTCAAGATATCAACATGGCTGAACGATTCTTCAAAATGATTCGTGGAGACGATGTTGGCAGCACCAAATATATCCAACTCAATTTTAAAATTGGCGTGAATCTGATTTCTGCCGATGCCGCCCTTGAAATGGGACGTAAAATTATCGTAGAGGGGAAAAGCACTCCTGAGATGACTAAGAAAGTTGTTAAAATGGCTTTGGATGCAGGTAAGGTAACCTTAGCAGAGTCCTTGATTATCAAAGGATCACAAGCGCACCCCGAAATTCGCAAAGAGTTGTATGACCTACTTGACCGGCAGACGGAATAAGTAGGACGTCGTCATGGTTTGTTCATCAATACGGTGATAAACTTCGATAACGTCTTCGGGCGGAGTTAAGCCTTTTTCAATAAAATGTTGACGTGCTTTTTTGTAGACCTTCATTGGCCCAATCGCGGGAGATCCCAAAAATTCAGCGACAACATATTTTCCCGCCGGAAGTGTTTTAGTTTTAAAATTTTCAGGTAAGTCAGGTTTGACTTGGTCAACTACGCAGCCGACATCGGACCTTAATCGTTCATGCTCAACTACTTCAGGATCATCTAAAAAATGACCAAAACTTTTCGAACAGTCGACATGGTTCTGTTTCGCCCAAGCTTCTACTTTTTCTAGAGCATCTAGAATTTTGTGGTAGGGACCGACGTGTTCTAGGTACACCAAATGCATTTCGGGAACATCTTTTTCTTCGATGTTAACGTCTTTAAAGAAGCCTAGTTTGATAGAAGCCCAGCCCAAGATTCCGAAAGCAAATAAGGCAACTCCAAGAAATACATTTTTCATTTTATTTTTTCCATTTGATAGAGCAGCCCATTGACGGAGTTTGACCCTTGGGGAATTCATCACTCACTAACAAAGATTCGACCGCTTGTAGTAATTCACGACGAGTTACCTTTTCTGGCTCTTTCCAGTTGTCATCTAGTCGGCCACGATAGGCTAACTGAGATTTTTTATTATAGACAAAGAAATCTGGGGTGCAAACGGCCCCAAATGTTTTCGCTACGGATTGGGATTCGTCGTACAAGTAAGGAAAAGGGTAGTTTTTGAAATCCGCACGTTTTTTTAATTCCAAGAACGAATCGTCCGGGTAGGTGTTGGCATCGTTTGAACTGATGGCAACGACCGATATGTTTTTCATTTTCAATTCATTGCCCAGTACAATCAAACGGTCTTCAATGGCTTTAACATACGGACAATGATTGCAAATAAACATGATGACGAATGGATTGCCATTCGTGAAGTTTTTCAGTGAATAAGATTTTCCATCAGTTCCAGGCAAATGGAAATCGGGGCACGCGGCGCCTAACTCATCTGCCGGTGTATAGGTAAGAGCCATATCGTTCTCCTTTTACAGTTGATTCCATGGCGTCGTTTTTCCGCCCGCGATTAAATCACCATCTGGTGAAATATCGTCGTACTTAGTCTTCAGAAGGACATATTTATTTAAAGCATTTTTTAAATTTTCGCGGTCTGTAGTACTAAGTTCTTCGCCTGCAAGTTGTGCGGCTTCAGTGAGTTCAAAAAAGAAACGCTCTAAAAAACGGACCCAGTCTGTGCCCAGCAATGGGCAGTTTTTTGGCATTTCGCCGACGAGGCTGGTTGCATTTGGAATGTCTTGAGGTTTTCTTAGAACATTCAATCCCAAACCAATAAATGTACTGATTTCATTTCCTTGAGTGATCGTTTCAATTAATAGCCCAGCACATTTTTTATCACCGATGTAAATATCGTTAGGTGCTTTGAGTGCAAAAGGAATATAGAACCACGTGCTTTGTAAAGCACGCAGCAGAGCCATGCCTACACGTGATGGAAACGTAACATGAGGATTGTCATTTAAATAAAAACACCAAGTACTCAGCAACGCCGCGCCCTTGGCAGTTGTCCATGTGTTCTGTCCGCGGCCGCGGCCTAGAGTCTGCTGGTCTGTTAAATACAACATGAAATCATTTTCAGCCAAGCCTTGCTCTTTGGCCTGGGAATTCGTGCTAGCGATGGATTCTTTGTAAAAACATGGGATTTGTGAATTCTGTGCCCATGCATAAGTCATCTTGCCGATTAAAATATCGTCCAACGGAGATTCAGAGTCCATGTGTCGTCCTTATTTTTTTTGCCAATCGAATTGCAAGCTAACATCAGCAACGGGAGCCGAGTGAGTCAAAGCACCAACGGATATAAAATCTACTCCAGTTTTCGCTACCTCAGGAACACGAGCTAGGCTCATGTTGCCGCTAGCCTCTGTTTCGATGGTGTCCGGAATAATCGCGCACGCATCAGCTAACAATTGTGTATTCATATTGTCTAAAAGAATGCGTTTTACTTTCATTTCTACCGCTATTTTCACTTCGTCCAAAGTGCTAGCTTCGACTTCAATATCTAAGTCGGTATTTTTTCGAGTGCGTTCAACAGCGGCTTTGATCCCGCCCATCATTGCGATGTGGTTGTCTTTGATAAGAATGGCTGTCGATAAATTCATACGATGATTTACACCGCCACCATGAACAACGGCTTTCTTTTCGATGTCGCGGTAGCCAGGCAATGTTTTACGAGTGTCTAAAATGCGCGTTTTTGTACCCGCAACAGCGTCTACAAATCGACGTGTATAAGTTGCGATGCCAGATAAGTGACCTAAGAAATTTAAAGCGACGCGCTCTGCTTTTAGGATTTGGATCAAATCGCCCTCAAGTGAACAGATATTTTGTCCTTTAAGAACACGTTGACCTTCTTCAAAATGCCATTTTATTTTTCCATTCGGTTCTAGCATCAAGACAGTGCTTTCAAACGGAAGTAAACCGGACAAGATAATATCTTCTTTGGCTTTTAAAACCGCTTTGCCGATTTTTGGAGTTAATCCCAGAGAGTCCGTTGTTACGTCACCGTGGGGCATGTCTTCTTTGATAGCTGCTTTGATTAAATCATTTAATAACATAGGTCCATTAATAGAGCCCAACACTTAATTAGTCTATTACTTTTTGAGTGTTTATCTTTGACCTGTAAGGCTTGGCACTACACAATTTGGTTTATTGCACCGGAGAGATTTATGGGAAAAACATTTAAGATTATGACTATTTTAGCTGCCTTAGTCATAATCATTTTTGGCGCGATGGTTTATGTCGGGGTGCAAGCGGGTAAGCACCGTAATGCATACCAAGCTAAAGCGTTACAAGCGGAAGCTAAAATGATCCTGTTGCAAATTTTCATCAGTCAAAAGTCTTTCTGGGCTGAGCACGGTGTTTATACCTCTAGTGTGTTGGGTGGAGGCAAATCAACGCCAATTCAGTTGTCTCGCTATAAATTTGGATTTACTCAAGTCTTGCAGCCCGATGAAAAAATTAGAAACAGTATTTTAAACAGCTTTCCCGAATTTGATCCCACTAAAATCGATTCTAATAGTTTAGGATTGAGGCCTGCAAAAGAGGACATTCCTGATATCGATTTTCAAAAGATCGCGACCGGATATGGTTGCGTGGCGACGGCAAAGTCGTTTAAAGCCTGCGTTGTTGGCTATCCCGGTGACGATGGTAGGGTCGATATTTGGACGATCGACGAAAACAAAACAATCGTAAATGTGAAAAGCGCGATCGAATAGTTTCGATTTTTTTTAAGGTTCTTGGAGTAATTTTTTGATTTCTTCGCGAACAATACGTTCTGTGATATCTGGCAACAATGACCACGCAATTTTTTCCGCAATCACACGAACTTCTTCACGGAAGATCTTTTCTTGTGTTTTAGCATCTAAAGGGATGCTAGATAAAGCGGGGACAGCGAATTCACTTTTAGTAGAACCCGTATTTGGAGTCATCGCCGATGGGTGAGTCTGTTTCCCCATATCCAATTCACCATTTTCCAATTCAGAATCCGAGAAAATAATTTCTTCGAAGTTATCGGTAATTTTGCGTTTCGCCTTCATCAGGTCTTCTTCTTCGATGACGTCCGATGTGGGCTGTTTTGGCGGGAATGTTTTATTAACGTGTTCAGATTGCCATTCTTCAGGGCCGTCTAATTCTGTGGCATCATCGATGGCGGGCGCATTAAGCGGAATCGATTTATGCAAAGGAACCTGTGCGAATTCTTCACTATCTTCCGTTAATTGCAGTTCATCGGGCAAGATTGAATCATCGATAACGTAGTCGTTGCTCTGTGTTGGAATGTTAAAGTTAGGAATTTTCGGTGGTGTTAAATTGGTGCGCTGGTTACCAGATTCTTTGCGATAGTCTTTGATTGAGTCGATCTCATCAAAATTCAAAAATGAACTGATAGGGTGGCTGACTGTTTTAGGGCTTAGTTCTTGGATGATGGACCGTAATGTTTCTACCTCGAACGGTTTTTCCAAGCGTTTGTTGGCACCAGAATCTTTGGCTTTGGCTTCATCAATGCCCATAAGTGAGTTCCACAACAGAACAACTGGGATTTTGCTTAATTCTGGGTCTTTTTTTAGATCACGAGCGACTTCGTAACCTGACTTTTTAACAAGCAGCACGTCGACGAAAATAACATCAGGCTGGAAAACTTTGGCGATCGGCATGACATCTATGCCAACAGGCACGGCCTTAACTTCAACCGAGTAGTCTTGTAGAGCTAACTGAATTACTTTTTTAATCGTTGGACTCTCATCGGCCAACAAGACGCGCAAAGCCATGTATCAAGTAAATAAGGATTTTTTTAGTGAGTCAAGCCATAATCAGCGAGTGGTACGCATTGATCGATACATCGCTAAAAATTTTATTGGTTTTTTTCTAGGGGGTATCCTAGTTTTTTTGACTGTGTTTCTGGCTATTGACGTACTTTCTACGTATGTCAGCTACCCTTCGGCGACTGCGGATACCTTGATTAAATATTATTTACTGTATCTCCCAGACCTGTTTCAGAAAATGATCCCGGTTTCCTGTTTATTAGGCACTATTTTATGTCTTTCGAGCATGAATAAATCGAACGAACTGATCGCTCTTTTTGCGGCTGGCTATAGTTTGCTTCGGATTTCTATGCCGATTCTGGTTCTGGTGACGTTTCTTTCGGGTTTAAGCTTTGTGCTGAGTGATCGCATTATTCCGTCGCTAAATCGCCAAAAGAATTACATTTACTATCACGACATCAAGAAAAACCCAGGCATGTTTTCGATCGTGAAGACCAATCGTATCTGGTATCGTTCAAAAAACGAAATTTTCAATATCAAAACATTGAATATCGAGGGAACAAAGGCTCAGGGGCTAACTCTTTATACCTTTGACGACAATTGGAATTTGCAACGAATGATCACTGCGGATGATGTGGATTTAAAAGCTGAGGGGCAACCATCGGCGCCGGTCATGCCAGCTAAGTCTGATGAGGGGGCTCCCGTGTCTCGCCGGGATCAATACCAATGGGCTTTGAAAAATGGGACTGTGACTGTGTTTTACAAAGACTCCAATTTCCCACTGACGTCGACGTTCAAGAACAAAACCATCGTGATGAACGAAGAGGCGCAAGATTTACAGAGTAGCGGACAAACTTCGGAAATGTTAACTCAGAAAGAACTATCTAAATTCATTGAAAAAAATAAAGAGGCCGGCCTGGATACTATTCGATATGAGGTCGACTATCAGGCTAAAATCGCCTTCGCATTTGCAGGATTAGTGATGACGATGCTGGGAATCCCTTTTAGCGTCTCTCGAGGCCGTTCTGGTGGTGTCATGCTACAGATTGGTATCTGTATTGGGCTTGTGTTTTTATATTGGATCTTTTATAACTCGTGCATCACGCTCGGTAATCACGGCCATTTACCGCCTGTTATGGCGGCCTGGATCCCGAACTTGGCAATGATCGGCCTCGGTTTTGTGCTGATCTCTAAAACGAAGAAGTAGATTTTTTTCAAAGGGAAACATATGGGCATCATGGAAATTTTAACTTACCCGAATCCAAGATTACGGGAAGTTTCGACTCCAGTGGAAGTCTTCGACGCTAAATTAAAAAAACTGACGGATGATATGATTGAAACTATGTACCACGCGCACGGTATTGGTTTAGCCGCCCCTCAAGTGGGTGTTCTGCAACGTGTGGTTGTGATCGATACACGCCCTAAAAATGAAGAAGGCAGCCGTTACGAAATTGAAGAAATGGGTGAACTTGAACGCAAAGTGCCTCAGCCCTTAATTTTGATCAACCCACGCGTTATTGGTGGCGTTGGCTCAACAACCTTTGATGAGGGGTGCCTAAGTGTCCCGTCGTTTTATGAAACAGTGGAACGTAAAGAAGTCATCGAAGTGGAAACATATGATTTGTCAGGCAAGAAGTACACGTTCAAAACGGATGGATTGCTGGCGATCTGTATCCAGCATGAACTGGATCACTTAGAGGGTAAACTATTCATCGATCGTATTAGCTTTTTGAAGAGCAAAAAAATCAAAAATGAAATTCAAAAGCATGGTTACCCGAAAAAAGATAAAAAAGAAAAATCAGAAGCGAAAAAATAAGGTAGGAAGTGAAAACACTTAAAGTCTGTTTTTTAGGAACACCTGAATTCGCAGCCACCAGTTTGAAATACATACTGAGTGATCCCTATTATCAAGTTGTCGGCGTTGTAACTCAACCGGATCGTCCCGCGGGACGCAAACTTCAACTGACACCCAGTGAAGTGAAAGTGTTGGCGTTAGAGCATGGTTTACCGGTTTTAACTCCGGAAAATTTGCGTAAACAACCAGAAATGCTTGAACAAATCAAATCGTGGAAAGCCGACCTGGCGATCGTGGTGGCTTTCGGGCAAATTTTGAATGATGAATTCCTCAACAGTTTTGAATTTGGTGCTGTAAACATTCACGGATCATTGCTGCCGTTATGGCGAGGTGCTGCTCCGATTCAGCGTTCGCTTCAGGCCGGCGATACAGAAACAGGGGTTGCGTTGCAGAAAGTAGTCAAGCAGCTCGATGCCGGCGGCGTCATCGGTGTTCGTAAAATCGAAGTGCAAGATGATTGGAACGCAAATTTCATGTACGCCAAGTTGGCTGAAATGGGAACTGAACTTTTGCAACGTGATTTAAAAGATTACGTCAGCGGTAATTTGATCCCTGTCAAACAAGATGAATCGCTGGTGACCATCGCTAAGAAAATTGATAAATCAGAATCAGAAATTAACTGGCAGTTATCCAGCGAAAACATTCACAATCAGGTCCGTGCGTTTTCCATGGGACCAGGTTCATTCACGTGGCTTAACGGCAAAAAAGTTAAAATTCATAAAACTGCAGTACGCAGTTCCAGTGTTGTGGATCCAGCTAAAGTGGGCCACGTTTTAGGTATACACGCCGACAGTATTTCGGTTCAATGTGGCAAAGGCATCGTAGATTTATTAGAATTACAGCCGGAATCACGCAATCGTATGTCGGCTGCTGATTTTGTTAAAAGTACATCGTTAGATACAAAGGCCAGGTTTGGACAATGAAGAAAATTTCTCCTAGTTTGTTAGCTGCTGATTTTGCCAATATCGAAAGCGAAGTAAAAAAAGTAACTCAGGCTGGTGCTGATTTTTTACATCTAGATATAATGGACGGACACTTTGTTCCTAATTTAACGTTTGGTCCTCCGGTTGTGGCGGCCATCAAGAAAGTGGCAACGATCCCACTGGATGTTCACTTAATGATCGAAACGCCTGAAAAATATGTAGATGAATTTATCAAAGCGGGTGCTGACTATTTAACAATCCATATAGAATCCACTGAACAAACGGGCCATATTTTAAAAAAAATTCGTGCGAGTGGAATTAAAAGTGGACTGACGTTGCGACCTCGTACAGCCATCGAGGCGATCAAAGAATTTTTACCTTTATGTGATCTGGTTTTAGTCATGACGGTTGAACCCGGATTTGGTGGACAAAGTTTTATGATGGATCAGATTGCTAAGATCGATTGGCTTAAGAAACACCGCGAACAAAACAGTTTAAGCTACCTTATCGAGGTAGATGGCGGGATCAGCGATAAAACACGGGCTCATGTTGAAAATGCCGACGTTTTGGTAGCCGGTACGTATGTTTTTAAAAATGACTATGCGACAGCTATTCGATCGTTACGTTAATGATCTAGGACCTAGACGAACTCTCGGCTTACAAGCAAATAACCTTTGAATAAAATGATAAACAAATTTAAATTTGGATGGACCAAGTCACATTCAAAATTTTGATGTCTATTGTTTATTGAGGATGGCTAGAATGCGTTCGATTTTATTCGTTTTCCTGGTATTGATTTCACTCACTTCATTTTTGAAAGGTGAAGAAGAAAAAACTCTTCGTATCGGTATTGGGCAAGAATTTGATTCGCTAAATCCGCTCAGTACTTCAATGTTATCTGCCGTATATATTTATAATATGGTGGGCCGTAATGCACTCAGTTTGGATCACCAAATGAAATTTGATGCCCAAGTCGTTGAAGAAATTCCGTCCTTAAAAAATAAATTAGCAGAAGTGAAAACAATTAAAGGTACTAAAAAAATGGTATCAGTATGGAATATCCGTGCGAATGCAAAATGGGGCGATGGTATCGAGATCACTTGTGAAGACTTTAAATTCTCTTGGACGTTAGGACATTCAAATTTAGTCACGGTAATTAATCGTGATATGTACACGGATATCGAAACGATTAACTGCGACGAAAAAAAACCAAAACGTGTAGAAATGATCCACGCGGCTATTCGTTGGGATTTTTATAAGCTGTATCAATTTTATATTGTTCCCAAGCATTTAGAAGAACCAGTATTTACAAAGTTCGGGAAAGAAAAAGAAGGCTATGATAGAAATTCCAACTACGTTAAAAATCCGACCAATCCGGGTTTGTACAATGGTCCCTATGTAATCTCTGAATTGAAATTGGGAAGCCATGTGCTACTCAAACGAAACCCGCATTTTTATGGCAGAAAACCCTATTTTGATAAAATTTTGGTGCGCGTGATTTCTGATACGGCGGCTTTGGAAGCCAATTTGCTGTCTAAGCAAGTCGACATGGTGTCATCGATTGGTTTTAATATGGATCAGGCTCTTTTGCTTGAAAAACGTTCCGCAAAGGAGAACTTACCTTTTGAAGTTCGATATGTTTCTGGTTTCGCCTATGAACATTTAGAATTGAATTTGGAAAATCCAATTCTAGCAAGCAAAAGTGTTCGTAAAGCATTGCTGCAGGCCATTGATCGTGAATCGATGTCTCAGGCATTATTTGAAGGCAAACAAATGGTTGCACCCCATTTTTTAAGCCCGCGCGATCCATGGCATGCAAAATTGCCGAAAAAGTTACAACAACCGATTCCCTATTCAAAGAAGGACGCTGAAAAACTGTTGGACGCAGAAGGATGGAAATTAGGCGAAGGTGGCTACCGATATAAAGACGGAAAAAAGTTTTCGATCGTATTTTCCACGACGGCTGCTAACCGTTTGCGTGAAAACGTTCAAACCTATATTGTTGATCAGTGGAAAAAAGTAGGGGTGGAAGCCGTTTCTAAAAATACCGTCGCCCGCACTTTTTTTTCTGAGTTAATGAGTCATCGCAAGTTTGAAGGTGCCGCGATGTTCGCGTGGACCTTTTTACCAGAAATGCCGCAGGGGAAATTCTACCACTCACGATCGATTCCATCGGAAGCTAATGGTTGGATGGGACGCAACTACGCCGGCTATAAAAATCCTAAATTAGATAAAATATTGGATCAACTTGAAGTTGAGATGAACGAGCGCAAACGCCAAGAAATAGTGAACCAAGTGGTTGATATCTACGTGAATGATCATATCACTATTCCACTCTATTACCGTGTCGATATTTCAGTGGTGCCTAGAACCTTGAAAGACTATCACATGGCCGGAACTCAGCAGACAGAAACGTTATATGTTGAAGACTGGAAATACTAACAGACTAAGGCGTCCAAATATAGAAAACAGAACCATTCTTGATTCTGTCTATTACGTACCGAGCATACTTATTTTCAACCGCAGGACAGCCTTGGCTACGGCCGACTTTTTTTAAGGTGTTAGCCATTTTGGAATCTACGTAACTGGCGCCGTGGACTACGATAGCGCGTCCGTAGGCATTGGAGTTGGTGGACTCTAAACCTTTTAGTTTTAGACTGTAACCATTGCCGCCCGTGTAAGTTGCGTCGGTAATGTAGAAACCCAGCGATGTGGCGTTTGATTTCAGTTGATTAGAAAACTTTTCGGCATAGCCATCGTGATTGCTGTCTGAGCCTTTGCCGTGGGCGACCAAGAAACTTTCTGTGGTTCCGGTGGGAATATGAATCACGTGCAAACGGGGCTTTCCAGAAATAGCTGAGGCATCAAAAATCGTGATGTAGTTTTTGTTCGGAATTTTGTCTTTGTACATTTCGTAGTAGGCGAGCGCTTTCTTTTTGGCTAACTCGGGAATACTGTTTTTCGTATCCAAATGGTCGAACTGGCTTAAATCGGGTACCTCGTACCAGGGAACGCTGGGGGTAGCGACGGCTAAACTGCCGAAAGCTAAAATAAGACTAAATAAGAACGATGAATTTTTAAGCATGTATCCTAAATTGTAAAGGAAACTGAGCTGGCTCTATACGGCCCAGCCGGCTAGGTTTTTCTGTCGGAAAATAGATTGAACTTGAAGCTGATTTGAACTATCAAAACTAGATCAAAATCGAGCTGTTGCTCTTGTGTTATCTATTTGCAATTGCTCGACAAAAGTGAGGAAGAAAATGATTATCGACGGTCAATCCATTACAGTAGAAAATTTGTTTCAAGCGGCGACTAATTTTAATGCCAAATTTGAATTAGATCCACGCGCCCGAAAAAAAATGGATGCGTCACGTGAATACATTGAAGGTAAGTTAGCCAAGGGCGAAGTGATGTATGGTGTGAACACCGGCTTTGGAGCTTTCTCTAGCGTTCGTATTTCAGATGCGGAAATTGAAACTTTACAAAAAAACTTAATTCGGTCTCATTCGTCAGGCGTTGGCGATTTTTTCTCGAAATGGCATTCACGTGCGATGATGATTTTACGAGCGAATGCACTGGCCACGGGTCATAGCGGAATCCGCAGCGCTTTGGTTGATAAAATTATTGAATTTTTAAATGCCGATATAATTCCATGCATTCCATCGCAGGGTTCAGTGGGGGCTAGTGGTGACTTGGCGCCGCTATCTCATTTGGCGTTATCTTTAATTGGAGAAGGGTTAGCTTGGAATAACGATCAAGTTGTTCCTGTCACTGACTTGCTAGCAAAGAAAAAAATCAAACCTCTAGAGTTAAAGGCAAAAGAAGGCTTATCGTTGATCAATGGCTGCCAAGTAATGACAGCTATCGGGATGTTGACTCTTCATCAAGTCAACGATTTGTTGAAAATCGCGGACGTTTCCGGTGCGCTATCGCTAGAAGCGCTGAAGGGATCTCGTAAAGCATTTGATCCTTTGATTTCGGCAACGCGCCCTCATGCTGGTGAGGCGAAAACGGCTCGAAACTTGAATAAATTATTATTAGCAACCAGCCCGATCGGTGAAAGTCATATTAACTGTGGCCGTGTACAAGATGCGTATTCATTACGATGTATGCCAGCAGTTCATGGTGCGGTAAAAGATACCTACCACTTCGTGAAAAAAGTTTTGGAAACCGAGGCGAATTCGTCAACGGATAATCCGCTTGTGTTCCCAGAAGAAGGTAAAATTCTTTCCTGCGGAAATTTCCATGGTATGCCAGTAGCATTCAGTCAAGATTACGTGGGGATCGCACTATCTAGCCTGGCCTCAATCAGCGAATGTCGAATTGCTAAATTAATAAATCCAGCCATGTCAGATTTGCCAGCGTTCTTGATCAAAGATGGTGGTTTGCAATCGGGACACATGATCGTGCAAGTGGCGGCGGCTTCCTTAGTCAGCGAAAACAAAGTTCTAGCTCATCCTGCCAGCGTGGATACAATTCCAACATCGGCGGATAAAGAAGATCACGTATCGATGGGAACCATAGCGGCACGCAAGTGCACTCAAATTCTGCGCAACGCTCAGAACGTGGTAGCGATGGAATTATTATCAGCGACGCAAGGTTTGGATTTGCTAGCTCCACTGAAAACATCGGCTCCGCTAGAAGCAATCAAAGGCTACATCCGTTCCGAAGTCCCATACGCAGAAAAAGACCGAGTATTCTCATACGACATCAACCGCATATTCGAAATGATCCAGTCCCGCAAACTAATAACCTTCATCGAGGATCAAGTCGGGACGCTAGAAGTTTAGGGTACCTCCTAACATTCTGGTACCCGGCGCGTTAGGGTTGAGAGTATTTTGGCGCGTTTGTTTAGTAATATTGAAAATTTAATTTGGATTTTATCAAGACGAGGTATTTAAAATGGCGACGACGGGAAAACGTGTAGTAACAGCTCCGACGGGAACTAAACTTCATTGCAAAGGTTGGCTTCAAGAAGCGGCTTACCGAATGATTCAAAACAATCTTGATCCTAGCGTGGCGGAAAAACCGGAAGATTTAATTGTATACGGTGGTATCGGCAAAGCGGCCCGTAACTGGGAAAGCTTTGATAAAATTTTGGATGCCCTTACAAAATTGGAAGATTACGAAACACTCATTGTTCAATCGGGAAAACCAATCGGTATTGTTCGCACACACAAAGATGCACCTCGCGTTTTATTGGCGAATTCAAACTTGGTTCCTAAATGGGCGACATGGGAGCACTTTCACGAACTAGATAAAAAAGGTTTAATGATGTATGGCCAGATGACCGCAGGGAGCTGGATCTACATCGGAACTCAAGGAATCATTCAAGGAACGTACGAAACATTCGTCGAAGCGGGTCGTCAGCATTTCGGTGGCGATTTAAGCGGACGTGTAATCCTAACTGCAGGCTTGGGTGGAATGGGCGGAGCTCAGCCACTCGCGGGCGTTTTCGCTGGCGCGATCGTATTAGCAGTGGATGTCGACCCAACTCGTATTCAAAAACGTTTGGACACGAAATACGTAGACGAATTAGCGACAGACTTGGACGACGCCTTGGCGCGCGTTGAAAAATATAAAAAATCAAAGCAAGCGAAATCAATCGCACTATGCGGAAACATGGCCACGGTCATTTACCAACTGCTAGATCGCGGTTTCAAGCCGGATATGTTAACCGATCAAACCTCGGCGCATGATCCCTTGGTCGGATACATCCCAGAAGGATTAACTCTGCAGCAAGCGGATGAGCTAAGAACGAAAGATCAAAAAACATATTTAGAACGTGCGTATCAATCGATGGCGAAACATGTTCGCGGAATGCTTGAGTATCAAAAACGCGGTGTAGTGACTTTCGACTACGGCAACAATATACGCGCTCGGGCTAAAGATGCGGGCGTCGAGAATGCATTCGATTTCCCAGGTTTCGTACCGGCCTTCATTCGACCGTTATTCTGTCGAGGCAGTGGCCCATTCCGCTGGGTAGCTTTATCTGGTGATCCAAATGATATTCATGTAACCGACGAAGCAATGAAGAAATTATTCCCGCACAAAACGCATTTGTTGCGCTGGTTAGAAATGGCCTCAGAACGTATCGCTTTCCAAGGCTTACCAGCACGGATTTGTTGGTTAGAGTACGGCGAGCGCGCTAAAGCTGGTGCGATGTTGAATCAGTTAGTAAAGGAAGGAAAAGTAAAAGCCCCTATTGTTATCGGTCGTGATCATCTAGATTGCGGCAGCGTGGCCTCACCAAATCGCGAGACCGAGGCAATGAAAGACGGCTCCGACGCAGTCTCTGATTGGCCACTGCTAAACGCCATGGGTAACGTAGCCTGCGGCAGTACATGGGTCAGCTTGCACCACGGCGGTGGCGTAGGCATGGGTTACTCTCAGCACTCAGGTCAAGTCATCGTAGCTGACGGAACCGACGAAGCTGCCGCACGCCTAGAACGCGTACTAACATTCGATCCGGCCATGGGATTATTCCGCCACATCGACGCAGGCTACGACGAAGCCAAAGAAGTAGGAAAAGAACGCGGAGTAAAATCGCTCTGGATCTAGGGTACCTCCTAACATTCTGGTACCCGGCGCGTCGTCTAGAGTTGGATTTTTCGATTTGTATTCGGGTCTCGGGTAACTTCAAAAGTTTTTTTGCGGGAAGCTTGATGAATGGCTTCCGCTTGCCCATCTTTATAGGCTTCATTTAGCCATGAAAGAGTGCCATCGATATCGTTCATTAAAGTATTGTCTTCAACGAGTGGGATAATTCCATGTTTTTTTCCCAATAGAATTTGCAGGGAACTCCAAGGATAATCTTCAACTTTTTCACAAATTTTCGCGGCGACTGGGTTCCGATAGTTGTATTTATAGGCCGCAAGAAAATAGTTTGTATCTGCGATAATACTGGAGTGGAAAGGTGCACCCCATATTCTGTTAATGCGGGAGGATTGCCTGTTTAACTCTTTGCTGGTTTCCTTCATAAGAATTGCCATAGCTTTGGATAAATTCAGTTCCGGATCCGAAGCTATTAAATGAAAATGGTTCGACATTAACACGAAAGAATGAATTTTTATTCCGAACGCATGATGGATAAAATATAAATAATTACCAAATAGATCCCAGACTTCAGCAAGAGGTATAGGAAATATTTCTTTGTTATTACATCTAGCTGTGACTTGAATAGGAAATTGTTCGTTTAGTTGTCGTATGAATCGGCTCATTGTTTTTTGCCATGCAAATGGCGGAGCAGCCTAATGGTGTTTTTAACACGGCGGGTACCAGAATGTTAGGAGGTACCCTAAAAGAAGAATTGTAGGCCTGTTTTTATGCCTTCGCGTTTGATTTCGGGGTCGGGGGTTGTGGGGTTCGTGTTTCTTTGGATGTCTTGGTAGTAGGTGCCAAAGATGCGGACGAATTCAAATTCTATGAAGGCGCCTGCCTGGTTTTGGTAGCCGGTGACATCTCCAAAGTAAGGGTCGGTGTAGGACATGTAGCTTCTATAGGAACCGTTAATTCCGAAATATCTACCAATATACAATTGAAGGGCGGCTTGATAAAATTGATTGCGGGTTATCGATACCGGGTCTAACCCCGAAAATGTTCGTGTTCGTTGGCCGTAACTTAACGTCAGTGAGCTACTTTGAATCGAAGAGCCTAAGACGCGTATATTAAACAATCCATTTAGATCATTTTCATTCTCATCGCCGCGTTTGTCATATTCTAACGAGATACCGAAAATATTCGCGTAAGCACTGGCATCAAGGCTTGTGATTGTGTATTCCTTTTCATCACTGGTTAGTTTTTTCTTGTAACTATTGTTTGCCGCCGAAATGCTAAACTCATAAGGCGACGGTGCGTTTAGCCACAGCCACTGATCCATTAGTTTATTGCGGTCTTTTTGGGCTAACCATTCTGCTAAGGTCCAACGTGAACCTTCACGCTTTTTGGCGCGCTCAGAGAAATTCAGCTGGCTTTGTCCCCAGCTGTGATAGGCCACGAAATGAAACAAAATTAAGAGTAATATGGCGATCCGTTTTTTCATCATTATTCATTGTATTCCTGTACTTAGCGTTTAAGAAGATGTTGCAAATTAACACCAGTTGTAAAACAATAGGAGCGGGTATCAGGAATGAGGCCCAAAGAAAGTGAATCATTTTGATAAAATGGAGTATCCACCATGGCTGCAGCTCAGGATTTTTTAAACTACAAATACTACGTTCATAATTTAGATCCTGTTTTACTTCCTATTTATGGCAATGTCGGTGTCCGTTGGTACGGATTATCCTACATGGTTGGATTCATTTTGTCGTATTTCCTAATCAAGTGGTTATGTGAAAAACAAAAAATGGGCTTAACCAAAGAAATGGTCAGTGATTTTGTTACCTACTGTGCGATCGGCACGATGGTGGGTGGTCGTTTAGGTTATTGCTTGTTTTACTCACCTGATTTGTTCATCAAATTCAAACCTGATTTTCCGTTCTGGGGTGTCCTTGCCGTCAACGAAGGTGGTATGGCCAGTCATGGTGGTATGATCGGTATCGTCGTTGGTGCGTGGTTGTTCGCGCGCAAAAATGGAATCAGTACTTTGTATCTTTTGGATCTGGTTTGCATCTGCGGACCGGTAGGAATTTTCTTCGGTCGTATTGCTAACTTCATCAATGGTGAGTTAGTTGGTCGTCCGATCCAAAGCTTCGTTTCATGGGCGGTTAAGTTTCCAGCTGACATGCTGTCTTGGACGGCAGCAGATAAAGATAAGTTTCTCGGTCTTACAAATATTTTTCAACAACTCGGCGGCAGCCCTGATCAATGGAAAACATGGGTCGAAACCATGGCCTTCAATCACGAAGCCAAAAATGGAGTGTATTCATTTGTAAATCGCGTGATTGAAGAAACTCACAATCACAATGCCTCAGTACTGGCTGCCCTTGAACCGTTATTATTACCGCGCCATCCATCACAGTTGTATGGAGCCTTGTTAGAAGGTTTAGCTGTATTCATCGTGTTATTCTTAATGTGGCGAACTCCGAAAAAACTGGGCGTTATCGCTGCCAGTTTTGGAGTGCTTTATTCCATCGCGCGCGTGGCGGATGAATTCTTCCGCATGCCAGATGCTCACATTGGTTTGCAACTTTTCGATTTGTCACGTGGTCAGTGGTTAAGTATTGCTCTTGCGATGATTTCCCTTGTGCTAGGAATTTTATGGAGCCGAACGGTAACAGTTATGTGTCCCGGTTGGGGCCGAGTTGAGTCTATTAAACTATCGAGAAAATAATGTCTAAAGTTAAATGCGTTCTGACTTTAAGTTCGGTCGATGATTCAGCTGGATATCAATTGCAAACTCATGAAGTCGAAAGTTTGGAAAAACTTCATGAGTTCCTATTGCAAAGTAGTCAGCGTTCAAAAATTCAAAAATTGTCGTTAATCGACACGCAAGATACAAAAAATGCTATTTCACTAGTCGTTGAATCACTGGTTGTAAAATCCTAAACATTGATTCTTTTTCGTTCGTTTGAAATATTTAAACGAACGGATTTTATCTTTCATATATTGAATTGTTGTTTTGTGCTGTAAGGCCGCCTTTTTCTCTAGACGATCGAAAACTTGTCCCCAAATTTGATTGGAGATACTAAATGGCGCTGAGGCCAAAAACATCGAAACAGCAGGGTAGTATAGAAAGTGTTCCATCTTCGGTGACAGGGCCATCAGGCCCCATGTTGACGTTACAAACCAAAATCCCCAAATGCCATAAGTACCGACAGTTTTTAAAACTTCATTTGTCTTAATTTGAATTCCTGCGGCTACGACGTCAGCGGGATTCGCGGATGGGTTGCTCATCATTGACTTTAGGTAATCTTGATAAATTTTGGGTAAGGATTGACCGGTCAGTCGTTCGTTTGCGGATGCTGACTCGGACATGATCGTAATCAGGCTTTCTAGTGAGTTTCTTTTTTTTTCGTCACTCGTTTGTTCGCTAACTAACTGATTCATGGCTTGTGAAAAGCGTTGCAGTTGTACTAAAAATTCTTTGTTGTGAGCCAGATTTGACGATGGCACTGACCAATAATTTTGTGTTCTCAAAAAATTTCCGAAAACAGAGTCTAATAGATCACTTGATGTTTGGTAGTCATTCGACATCATTCGATAGCGTAGTGATAACTCACTGATGGTTTCTGTATTTGCCGATGAGATCATAGAAAAAAATAGAAAGAATAAACTGATTACTTTTCGGGAAGAATGTATTGATAGAGTAAGTGCTTTAAGTGGGTTCAGGTTTTTCATGTGTCCATAGAGTTCAATATTGTTTCCAAATTGAACTCGAAAGAAATGAAATCTCGAGGGTAAAAACTGTCGATAAAAATTAGGAACGGGCGGCAATAGTCACTAGAGCAAAAGCTTAGATTTATTGCTCTAGTTTCATTCGGAAAGGAAGGCTAGGAAGGCGTCTTAAATTTAAGCTGCCTTAACGAAAACTATTTTTTAATCGTTCTTCGGCTTAGATAATGGGAACAATACGCAGTCTTTGATATTATCGCAAACTGATAGGAATTGGATCAAGCGTTCGATCCCGAAACCCCAACCAGATATTGGCGGCATTCCATATTCCATCGACATAACGTAGTCGTCCTCTTTTACCATTGCGTCCTGATCGCCCTTGGCTTTGCTCACAGCTTGCGCTTCTAGGCGTTTATTTTGCTCGATAGGATCAACTAACTCAGAGTACGCATTTACGATTTCAACACCGTTGATGACCAATTGGAATCGATCCGTCAATTGAGGATTGTTGTCATTCGCTCGCGCCAAAGGAGATAAATCGATTGGGTGCGAAACTAAGAATGTAGGTTTGATTAATTTTGGGCGACTGACGCGTTTGTATAGTAAATCGATCAAATTCCCACGACCAAGTACGCTTAAGTTGTCTTCATCCAGTTTGATGTTTAGACGTTTGATTTCTGCTAGCAAGGTTTCTGCTGTTGGAAATTGATCGATATCTAAATTGATATCACCTTTGATCAATTCACGGAACGTCACTGTTGGCCAGTCAGCTTTTAAATCGATAGTGTGTTCACCCAATGTGAATGTCGTGCTGCCGCTGACTTTTTCAACCACATGGATGAAGAGTTCTTTTATCAATTTCATGTTGTCTTCAAAATTCCAATACGCTGAGTACCCCTCAACCATAGTGAATTCTTGCAAGTGATTTGGTCCAATACCTTCGTTACGGAAACAACGAGCCACTTCAAAAACGTTGTTAAAGCCACCAACGATCAAACGTTTTAAATAAGTCTCAGGCGCAATTCTTAAGAAGAAATCAGCATCCAAGGCATTATGATGAGTTTTAAATGGACGGGCCAAAGCGCCAGACGCTTTGGCTTGCAGGACCGGTGTTTCCACTTCGATAAATGTGCGGTCTTCAAGGAAACGACGAACTTCGCGAACCAAAGTTGTACGCATCAACATACGCTGCTGAGTTTCTGGATTTACGATGAGGTCTAAGTAACGCTGGCGGTAACGTGATTCCACATCTGTCAACCCATGCCACTTTTCTGGAAGGGGACGTAAACATTTACCTAAAAATGTGAAGTGCTTTACTTGAAGAGTTTTTTCGTTTTTTTTAGTTGTGAATGTGAAGCCTTTTACACCAACGAAATCACCGACGTCGATGTACGATAGGATTTCGTCATATTTTTCCAAGTTATCAGCCTTCATGCAGATTTGGTATTTAGCAAAGATATCTTGAATGGTAGCGAAAGTGAGCCGACCTATTTGGCGAATCGCAGTGATACGACCAGCAACCGACACGGGATCAACACCGTCATCTAATTTTCCAGCGGCTTGCAAAGTGTGAGTGGTTTCATAGCGCTCGGGGTAGGCGTTGATACCAAGGGCAGCAATTTTATCTAATTTTTCGCGACGAACTATCTCTTGTTCTGAAAGCACAAGGACTCCTTAAAAATGATGAATGTCAGACTAAATTGGTTACTATGCAAAACAGTCCCAAGTCACCGATTTTCTTTATTTCTTTGGTTTGTATACGGCCGGGGCTATGAACTAGCGCAGGGCTTCTTTTTCTGGTCTGTTTTTAGCAAACCGTTTGAAATCACTAGTATCGAAATAGCTGTCGCATAAATTGACAGTTTTAAGTCCGAATGTCAGGAAATTCTTCCTAAATTGTTAGCTCAAACTAAGCCATCCCCAATTGGTTACTTCGTTTAAATTACGAACAGGGTTTGCCGATGGGTCCCCGTTAGATCTCATACGGTCTTGGAACGATTCTTCCATACAAATCCTCTCGATTAATTAAATTTAGGAGCCTCCCCATGAAGATGTATATAAGATTAGCAGTCGCTATTGCCTTTATTTCGAATACGCTTTCGACTTCCTTAGTGCATGCCAAGCCGTTCGTTAAAGGCGCCGATGTTTATGAATACAATCCCGGTCCTGACATAGGCACACCGATGGGGCGTATGCTCGCTGATATTTTTGCCGAGCAACCTTATTATCGTGCTTTCTCTGACGAATTGATGGAAGACCAAAAATTCAGATTTATCTTTGGTTTGATGATGACCCGTTCCTATTTTGAACCGAATTCAGTTAAAATTTTCTTCTGGGGTCAGGATGCGACTCATATCGCGGAAGCTTCAAAACAGCCGGGAACATCTGGTTTCGGTGGTCGCGTTCAAGATATCGCCAACTTTTTCGGCGTGGATCAAGGTGTCGCGACTTCGAACGCATTCTTGTCTACGATTAAAGGTCAGTTCGGTGCTTTTGATCATCCGTTTGTTAAAACAAATGCAGATGGATCAAAAACCCTCACAACTAATAAATACATCGATAACGAACTTTGGATGCTTGCCAATGATGACGATTCTGAAATCAGAATCCAACGCGAAAAATATTTTGAATGGGTTATCATGAACAATCCGGAAAGTTTAGGAATGATCGCGATGTTTGGTGATGCTGCCAAACATGCATTCGCGCAATTCCTAATTGCTCGTGGTGCGGAAGTTCCAACTAAGACAACTAACGAAGATTTAAAAACGTTAGAAGTTCCAGAAACTCGTTTAGTAAACGCAGGTGGTAATGCTGAATTCGCGGTGCCAGTTGATAAAGACGGTAACGATATTTACCAAATTCTTGAAAATGAAAAAGCTAAATCAGAAGGCCGTACGGCAAAACGTCTTGATTATAGCAAATCAGATCCTAAAGACATGAAGAAGATGCTTGACCAAATCTATGCTATCCAATTGGCCAAAGAAGCGGGTCAACATGCTATCGATATGATGGTGTTCACTAAAGGCGGAGTTAACGGTTCAGGTATGATGAACGCGGCTCAAGCCGGTGGTTATGATTTAACTAAAGTCAAAATCAACGGTAAAATCACAAACTCATTAAAAGGTTTAAAATTACTTTACTTCAAAGGTAAAGCCATCGACAGAGATATCGCATTTGTTGAATCTCCGCATCCGACGGCGTTAAGCCAAATGAAGCCGGATCAAGCAGCGTTGACTTTGAAAAAAGCGTTCTCTGTGTTGGAACCATTAAAAGCACTGGGCTGGATGATCAAGCCTGATTTAGATAACGAGGGTAACCCTCGCCGCAATCAATGGCATGAAGGCGATACTTATAAATATGGTCGCGCGGATATTCGCGCTGGATTCTTTGAATTTGGTGCTCCAACAGATCGTCGAGCATCCTCTGCCGATGCAATTCGTTTAAATCCACAAGCTATCATCATTGGTTCTCGTCAAAAAGTGGACTTCAATCGTCAAACGCTAGCCAATATGGAAAAAGCAATGCCATCTGATTTTCCAAATGCAGATGATTTATGGAGTGTGCGTCCGCGTAACATGGAACAACGTTATGATTTCGACCGCGGTCCGGGTGAAGACGTTGCGAAAGCCATTATGACGGCACTTGAAGCATCTCGTGCCCAAATCTTTGCGGTGAAACCAGGTATCGAAATTAAAAAAGACAATCGTGGTAACGACACTACGTTTGATTTCTATGGAATCAATGCTTACTATTCTAAAACGGTACCCGATACAGGTTTCTTCGGTATGCATCGCGGAAGTTTCACTGATGCACGTGTGTTAATCATGGCCGATCCTCATGGCATTGATGATTGGAATACGGCGCGTGCATTAACAGGTGCTCGTGGTCAGTACTTGAATGGTTTGATGAACGATCTTGGAATCGGCAAAGACTACCTAGTTATTAAAACAGCTCCATTGGGGATGGATGGCGCGACAGCAGAAGAATGGGAATACGTTCGTAAGCACACGGAAGGTTACCGTGAAGCGGCTCTTAAAGAGGCTTTGAAGAATAAAAACCTAGAATTCGTAATGGCCGATGGACCGATTGCTCAAATCGAGCTGCAACGTCTATTAAAAAAATTAAAACGTACGGATTTAACAGTGATCGATATCAATCGTGACGGTATGGTGGCTGAATCTGGTATCTCTGAAGCGGGCGAAGCGGTTAAAGCTTTGAATAAATCGTTCAGCAAAGCCCAAATTTCGGTGAAAATGAAAGATATCCCTCGCGGTCACTTAACGTGGTGGTCACGCAGCTGGGAAGGCACGAGCGGCGACTTAGTGATCAATGCGTCAGGTAAAGCGGCAGGTAAAGTTAAAGCGATCGTGACTCCCGACTGGGTAGTGAATCAAAAAGTTCACATCACAGCACGTGAACAAGCATCGATTGATAAATTGCGTAAAGATATGGAAGTTGCTGGTTTAAAACTAGGTAGTGAAACGTTCCAATCTTTCTTTGAACGCGCGGCCCGGATGAAACGTGCAGTAGAGGAAAAAGTGGGCGACATGATTGCCAAAGTTCGTGGCAAAAAACAAACTGAATCAATGAAGCCTGTGGCTTCTTTGTCGGAAAGACAGTCTGAGAACCAGTGTGTTCAGTTCTATTTCAAACAAGCTAAGTAAAATTTAAAGGCAAGGCGTTGTCCTCGGCGCCTTCTGTAATTAAGGTATCATTTTAGGTTATTTAATAGTGCGCTTAAACCCAAAGTCACTTGTTCGCCAGTTCCCATGTTTTTCAGTGCAAATTCTTTTTTCTCGACTTCTTGTGAACCTATAATGATTGCATAATTAGCGTTTTTATTGCCAGCTTTCTTCATTTTCTTGCCAACATTACCGCCATAGATAACTTCAACACGATATTTTGTTTCTGCGCGGAGTTGACTAGCTAATCGTAGCGATTCGATTTCACCCACTTCATCGGCTGGAACAAGTGCAATTAATTTTGATTCATCTGAAATTAAAGATTTATCTGCTAACTCGACCAAGCGTTCAACTCCCGCAGCCCAGCCTACCCCCGGTGTTCTAGGTCCACCCATTGTTTCAATTAAGCCATCATAACGGCCACCAGCCAGTACAGTACCTTGTGCGCCTAGCTCCGTAGTTACAAACTCAAACACTGTGTGCGTGTAGTAATCTAAACCGCGAACCAGTTGAGATGATTTTTGATAGGGGATACCTAAAACATTTAATCCATTGATTAGCGAATCAAAATATTTTTTAGAGGCTTCATTCAGCGATGCTTCTAGGTGAGGAGCCGTCGCGTTGATTTTTTTATCGCCTTCATCCTTAGAATCAAGAATACGCATTGGATTTTTTTCTAGGCGAATTTTAGAATCAGCTGACAAATCGTTTTTATACTTTTCGTAGTATGCAACCAAAGTATTGCGGTACTGCATACGTGAATCTGTATCACCGAGTGTGTTTAGCAATAAGTTGCATTTTTTCTCGATTCCGACAGATTTTAGCAGTTCAAATCCTAGTTGCAGACACTCTATATCCATCAAATAAGATTCAATACCTAAAACCTCGACGCCAATTTGGTGGAACTGGCGCAAACGACCTTTTTGCGGGCGTTCGTAACGAAACATAGGACCACAGTAATATAATTTTAATGGGATCTTCTGAGCCAATCCTTCAGATATAAATGCACGAGCGATACCGGCCGTTCCTTCGGGTCTTAGAGTCAGGGATTCGTCAGATCGATCTTTAAATGTGTAGGTCTCTTTGCTGACGACATCCGAGGTTTCGCCGAGAGTGCGATGAAAAACTTCCGAGTGTTCAAAAATGGGTGTTCTAATTTCACCAAATCCAAATCTTTGTGCTTTATCAAAAAAAGCACGTTCCATATTTCTGAAGTAACTACTTTCTTGTTCGAACCAATCTTGGGTACCGCGGACTCTTTGCATACGACCGAGTTTAGTAGATTTATGGCGCTTATCAAACTGATTTTTACTCGACACAGTTGATAATAATAGGGTATTTACGGTGATTATGATTAATAAATCAAATATTTGGTATATCGTCAGTGGTTGCATCTTTGCTTTTGTATTAGGCTGCTTGTTGGTGTTCTTCATTAAAAAGAACCAATTCACTGCCGATGGCGCGGAAGTCGACTGGCGCGTGCTGGGTGAAATGGACTACATCACAGGAAAAGCGTCCGATGCGCTAAATAAATTCAACGGGGCCCAAGTTAAGATCCCGGGATTTATGGTTCCGCTAGAAGATTCCCAAAAAGAAGTGACCGAGTTTTTACTGGTGCCAACACCGCAAGCCTGCATTCACGTTCCAGCACCACCACCAAATCAAATGGTGTACGTAAAAATGAAGCCGGGTAGAAAAGCCGAAGTTCCCTATGGCCCGATCTGGGTGCATGGCCAGCTGAATATGGTAACTAAAAAATCGATGTACGGGGACGCTAGTTTTGAACTAGAGGGCGAATTAGTCGAAAATTATAAATAGTGGAGTGAACGCCGCTGAGCTTAAATTAAGCGGCGATTTTGACTTTGTCGGCGGCTTCTGGCTCGTAATCAGAATAAGGTGTGACGATAATTTCGTATTCACCGTCGGCTTTTTTAATACCACGAACTTTATGTAGCTTTAGTGGCTCAGAACGGCCTTTAACTTCGGCAGAACCAGCATATTCAGTCAGGAAGGAATCACCGACTTTTTCTAAAACAGTGTCGCTGACAAGCAGGTCAGAACCGAATGCTTTTGTAGACGATTCAATACGTGAACCCGTGTTTACCGTGTTACCGATAATCGTGTACTCCATACGCTCGTCAGAACCAATTGTTCCAGAAATTGCGGAACCAGCATGTAGACCCATACCGATTTGAATGGGTGGCTCTTTACGGCTCATACGTTTTTCATTTAGGTCGGCTAGCGCGCGACGCATATCCAGACAGGCCTTCACGGCATTGTGGGCGTCTTTCTTATTTGATTTTGGAACACCCCAAACGGCCATGATCGCATCGCCGATAAATTTATCAACGATACCGCCATTGGCATTGATGATTTTCACCATCACGGCAAAGTATTCATTGAGCATGCTAACGACTTCTTCGGGTTTGCGTTTTTCAGAGAATGCCGTAAATCCACGAATATCACTGAAGAACACGATAACGTCTTTAGATTGACCACCGATGCTGACATCTTTCTTCATTAAGTCTTCTGTGACGCTAGATCCGTGGAACTTGTTGAATAGATTTTTAACCTTATCACGTTCCTTCAGACCCTCGGTCATTGAATCAAACGCGGTCGCCAATTCTTTAACTTCATCTTTGAAGAATGTTTTAACTTGTTTAGAGGCATTCACATCGAAATTACCTTTAGAAACCAAGTGAATCAAATTGGTCAATGTTTCTAGTGGCGAAGTTAACGTCATCGAGAATACGAAAACTAGGAATAGGGTGACTGACAAGAAATAACCTACGATTTGAATAATATTGTTTTTAACTTCTTTCGTGACGACTAAAATTTTTTCTTCTTCAACTTGCGAGAAAACGATCGGACCAAATGTTGTCTTTGCATAGGCGGCGTACATCGCTTTTTGATTGGACGACGCTGGTAAGTATTTCATACCTGAAGCCATTGAACTTTGAATTGCGAATCTTACGATTTCATTTCCAGAAAAGTTTTGCTTCTTGGGTGCTAGTGATTCATCCCTATGACCCATTACAATTCCCGTTTTGTCGGTAACAAAGAATAGATTCAATCCGCTGTCAGACATCGTTTTTTGAATTAGAGACAAATCGATATCGGCGACCACGTAATGAGTGATCGTTTTATTTATTTTAATCAGCGGCATGGCAATTGTAACAATCGGATCCCAGTTTTCAACGGAACTATTAACGATAACCATATTGCCGTCTTTAATATCTGAACGATTAAAAGGGGTACGTTTCCTATATTCTAGTATGCGCGTATCAAACGGTTTTTTATAGCTATTTCCAACAGCTACTTCACCAGAGCTTTCATATTTGAAAACTTCAATACCTACCAGGGCGCTATCTAAATTAAAATTGGCCTCAAAGTCTTTTTGGTAATTTAAATCGGCAGTATTGCCTTCTTTCCAGCTTTGTAACAATCGACCATTTAACGTCACTTTATCTTTTAGGTTATTAAATAATTGGTTTAATTCGCGGGCTTTACCCATGGCTAGCGCCAGGTTGTTGTCTTGTTGGAATTCAACTAATTTGTTACTTGTGATTTCCGATGTTTTCATCGTGACAGGAATAGTGACACCGATCAGGAGTAGGACTGTGATAACGATAAGTTTAATTGAAATCGGTATTCTCATGTTAATCCTTTAAAATTGATACTCCGCAAATAAACTAAAATAGAATCCGTTAACACTGGTGTCGACATTAACATTGCTACTGTACTCTGCATTGGCAGAGGGCAGGTTAAACGCGTTTGTGGTGCTTTCATCTTTGTACTTAACTTGATCTTTTCGATAGGTCAGGCCCAGCAAACCAGTAAATTTTGGACTGAGTTTGTAACTGCCTAAAATGCCATACTCATCCGATAACGTAGGTTGGAATCCTGTTCCGTTGTTGGGTAGTTTCACTGCGGACATGGAATAGAACCAATTTGTGTTCACTTGGAAACCTAGTTTCGGTGTTAAGGAGAACCAGTATTCCAATCCAATATGAGGACCTAGCATTGAAATATTTTGATTGCTGGTGCCTTTAAACCCTGACAACGATCTGTTGTTGGAATTGAAATAATTTGAAATTTCTGTAATGTCGGCCAGAGTTTGAGGAATTTCTTTATAAAATAGACCAGTCTTGACTCTAAATTCGTCAGTGTCGCGAACGGTTTTTCTCCAAACGGCATTCAGATACATGGAATTGTATATGAATGCGCCTTTCTCTTGATCACCTTTTAAAAATCCGCTGATGTCTACCACACCGGAAAATCCCCAAGGGTTTCCTTCTTTGAACCAACCTGTTCCGATACGACCGGTACCTCCCAAGATACTATACTTGGGGTTCAGTCCCTTGTAAGACGATGAATAGTTGATCATGGAAACAAACCAACTGGCTATGCCGTACCAACCGTTAATACGGTCGATCGATTTTCTTAGAACATAAGTGTATTCAGCACTTGGGGAGCGATCGCCATTCTTCACTTTGAAAGTCAAAACTGACTTGTCGGAACTAGGGCGAAGTTTACCTGTACTTTGAACAATCACCCGATAATGGCCACCTGGCCATTTGGGATCGATCACAATTTTATTTCCAACAAAACGTCCGTCTTGCACGACTTTTTGCCATTTTTTACTAGGGGCTAAATATTTTTGAAGTTCGACTGAGTAAGTCTGAGCCAACGGATCTTGATTCCATGAAACATCACGCACGAATTGATTTTCTGGAGTCAAAATCGTCGGTTTATCCAGCTTTTTACCAATCACCGTAACATCACCCACAGTTTCCGCTTCGCTACTTAGATTTCCACTATCCAGCGCGGTCATTGACCATGTATATTTTTTTCCAACGGGTAGGGTAACTACGATTCTGAAATCGCTAATGACTTGATCTAAAATCTCTGTATTAGAATCAGCGTCTCTTATTTTTAGCGCGTACTTGTCGGCACCTAAAACTTCTTTCCATTCAAATGTAACTTCGTCCGTCTCAGCACTGTCAGATTTCAATTCGAAATTATTTTGCTGAGGCTTGGTAACTTCAACGCGGTCAAGTAACACGGGGAAGGCCACTTCTTCACTCCATACCCCCGGAACATTTCGATTGTCTAACGAGCGTAGTTTCATTTTGTATATACCCGGCGGAATCGGTCCCGTGTAGCTGTTGGTTTCTGTGAAAAAATCGGTCACTACTTCAGAATTGTTTTTTTGATTTGTAAATTGCACCTGATATCGCTTGGCGCCGACTACAGGATCCCATTCAAAGGAAATCGTCTTTTTGTATGCATCCTTTGCCAATGCTACCGAGCTAGTTAAAAAGAGGGCGATAATCAGTGTTTTAATCATTGGCCACTCTGTTTGATGTTCAAGTTTTTAAGTTTTGGTGCGGACATCGTCGTAAAGTTTGGAACTTCAAATTCAAAAGACTCGCTCGAAGGACCGCGACGATTATAATGATCGATAGGAGTAACCTTCACCTGGTAAGAGCCCGGGTTTAGACCCGACATCGCACCAGAATAAGTTAGGTTGCTATTTTTAGAACTTACTTTTTCTATTTTGTTTGTTACCGGACTATATATTTCGACTTCGTATGATCTAACCACCGATTGATAGTCCCATTGCAAATTCACCACGCCATTTTCAAAATAGTATTTATTGGTATTTTGATTGCGTTTGATAACTTGGCTGTTGATCACCGGTGCTTTAGGTAGAGGCATTTCCAATATTTCAATATTTTTGGGGGCCGTTTTACCTAGGCTCACACCGTTTTTATCAAATGGCTCCACCGTGACCTTGTAGTTACCGGGCTGAATTTGATCACTGACGAATTTTAATTCAGTCATTTCGCGACTTACTATAGGTTTCAAATCAGCATTTAGTATTTCAAACTTCCATTTTGTGATATCTTCTTTGCGAGTAATTGCGTTCCACGAGATCGTCATCGTTGGTTTATCGATGTAGAATTGTTTCTCTTTGGTATCCGTCCACGTTAGTGATGGCGGCGGCTTCGGCGGTTCTTTTTTCACCACGCGGAACTTTTGAATTTTGGTGTAGATAGGTCGATCCATATCTTCGTATTTCGTAGCTACGCGCCAGTAGTAGTCACCCTCGCTGTTAACGGTCAGTGCAAATTCTTGAGCATTGCTTACATTTCGACTGTTTATAATAAAGCTATCTGACATAGTAGGGGATTTCGAAACATCTAACATCAAGCTTTTGTAAGCGTTTGGTTTTTGCCACTTCAGAGGTACACTCAGAGGCACATTATCATAAATCATGACGTCATCGTTTTTAGGTGCCAAAACTAATACCGAGTAACGACTTTGAACACTCAGCTTATATATCGCAGAATCATAGGTAACTTGTTTTGTAACTGGATTTCGTGACACCAGTTTCCAAACGTAGTTTCCGGGTGTTAGTATTGTATTGATGTTTTCTTTGCCGGCAGGAACATGGTCTTTTTCTTTCATGTTGTCTTTGTTTTCACCAACCATCAGTACAGTTTCGTCTTTTTTAGGTGTGCCTTTCCAGCGGAAAGACACTGTCGTGTCTGTCTCTGGATCGATGTAATAGATAAGAGTCGTTTTGTCTGAATCCTTTTTTATACTTGGAGAGATAATTTTTATTTCTTCCTGAACCCGCATGCCACCTTTGTTTAAACTGACGGCTTGACCTGACGTTAGGTCTTTTACATTACCTTTTTCATCTCGGATTTGCGATTTACCTTCAAGGACATTAACTTTGATGTCGCCTTTAGAATTTTTGTCTTTCGAGATCTGTGTTTTAGAACCACTCAGATCAAGTCGTTTGTTTTCGGCAACTAGGACGAGATTCGTAGGTTTTGTATCTGCGGTATTTTTAGCATCGATGAATACGCTACCTTCTTTTAGATCCAAAGAGATTTCGTCTTTAGACTTCTGAATTACAAAAGTCGAATTAGGATCTACTTTAATAGATCGATTATCTAAGAAGCGAATTTCAATTTCACTGCGCTCGGATGTGCGAACAGTATCGCCATCAAGCAACCAATCTCCTGTTTCAATTGGTAGCCATTGTAAGCTAGATGAAAATTTTTTGCGTGCGTCATCAGATGTCGAAGTAACTTGGGCTAACTGTTCGGAACCCGCGTTAGTTACGGTTTGGACCAATGAGCGTGACCACAGGAATGTTGCTAAGAAGCAACTTCCCGAAAGAAAAAACGCCCAAAATAATCTTCGTAACTGAAACTTCATTTATTTAAGTTCCTGAATTGTTAATATTTTTCTAAATATCATCTCGGTAAAAAAATTGAGAACATTTAGATCTAGCGACCTCAGTCCAGTGTCTAGTCTAGTCAGCCAGCAACCATTTTTTGATTTTACAGACTTTAGGTAAGCGGGTAATCTGCCATTTATGTCCAAGAAGAATTATATAACACCTGAAGGCGCCGAGAAATTGAAAGCCGAATACAACGAGCTTTTTCATGGAGAACGTCCGAAATTGGTCGAGACGGTCGCTTGGGCCGCCAGTAACGGTGATCGATCAGAAAATGCAGATTACCAGTATGGTAAAAAACGTCTGCGCGAAATTGATCGTCGGTTGAAGTTTTTGATGGATCGATTGGACGCGGTGGAAATCGTTCAAGTTACCGACATCAAGTCAGACAAAGTCGTTTTCGGAGCTACCGTGACCTATGTTAACGAAGACGAGGAATCGTTTACGTATCAAATCGTTGGGGAAGATGAATTTGATATCAAAAAAAACAAAATTTCTTGGAAATCGCCGTTGGCGGCAACATTGTTGGGAAAAAAAAACGGCGACGAAGTTCGTTGGGTAAAACCCAATGGCGAAGAAGATTACCTGACTATAGAAAAAGTGGAATATAAATAGGGATCACGGCGCGATTTTCAAGGCTTGATCAAGATAGCCACTATAAAATTCAACGATACCGTAAACAATTTGACCGATCACTAACCAGTATACAACGACCGGGAAAATTTTCACCCAGGTTTGAATCGTGCTGTCATTTTCACTTTTAATACGATCAGCATAGCGTTTTAAAAATTCAGGCAACTTACCAGCTTGTGATCCCAAACTGATGGCGCTTACCAGATCGACTGGAAATATTTTTTCGGTGTTAAACGCTTTTTGTAAATCGGTTCCTGTTTGAATTTTTGGAATGATTCGTTCGATCGCCCGTTGTATTTTAGGATTGGCCGAACATTGGCCAGATTGTTTTAAAGCTTCGAAAAAATCGATTCCAGAATCCAGCATAAAACCTAAAGTCGAAGCGAATTTTTCGAAAGCCATTTTTGCATTTAGTTTTTTGAAAAACGGAAGCGAATCCATCGTTTGGTGGAGTGTGCGAGCTTTTTGCAAATCAAAATAGGATTGAATCCAATAGTTGTATGTTATGACCCCAACAGCAGTTACCAACGCCAGTATGCCTAGACTATTTCTCAAATAATGAGCTAATGTAATTTTTTGCGCAAAAAGATCTGGAACACCAGGAAACATCAACGCCGCGGCGAAAGTAAAATATGGTTTTAATAAACTTTGACGAATTTTTTTTATTGATTCGTAAGTATCTGCGTGTTTTTGAGAAAGATTTTTGAATACGTCGACTATACGTCCAGAATCTTCAGCGGCTTTTACCAGCGGTAAGTCATTGATGGGCACACACCGAGCTGTTCGAAAACTTTGATGCAAAGATCTGCCTTTCCTTAGATTCTGACTTACGCTGTATAGAACTTGGCTATCGTTACCTGATGATCGTTGTTGTAGGGCTTCGGTCGTTGATGCGACATCAATACCGGCACTATAGAGTTCGGCAAAGTTTTTATAAAATAGGCTCAATTGGGCAAACGACAAATCAATCCTCTTTAATTTTTAATTCCTTTAAAGTTCTCACAAAACCAAAAGTGAAACGTCCGCGAGTGTTCATCTAAACGATAGTATTTGTATTCCGTCTCCTGGCATTTATCAAAATTAGCATACTCCAATGGGTTGTCGGGATATTTTTCTGTAGTTAAGATCAGGCTATCCATTCCTATGAGGGATTCTAAGGTATTTCGTTTTTTTTGCATGACCGTGTAGTGGCTGACGAATTTATTAAGCATCACGATATTCGGGTCTTTCGTTCCCCAAATTGTTTGTGCGGCTGTTTCATAGCGAATGGCGGCTAAGAATGGTTTCTTGCCAGTTTCGGAATGAATTTGGCGCTGACGTTCTAGCATTTTACTGCCGGCATCTTCCCAACCAAAAAATTCGTTCGATAAATCATTTCGGGTATCCCATGGCTGCGAGCTGATCAAACGATGAAGCTTAGGCATGAACGGATAAATAAATGGTGTGTAGATCACAATGTTCAGTATAATGAAAACGGCTAGAATCGATGCTAACCATTTACGACTTTGCGGTAGAACCAATTGTCTTCCGAAAAGTTCAAGCCCATTATAGAAAATATAACCAGCCACCATCGTCATAAATAGAGTCGCGGGACCTGACCAATGCGGTTTGTATTCAGCAAAGAATGGTTGCGTGTAAAATACTACAAAACTAGGAATGAATAAACAGAACAAAAATCTAAAACGCAAATCTTGGAATTTTTTAATGCAATACCCGATGGCACCCAAAATGAGTAAATAGATTGGGGGCGTGTAAAATAAAAATTGAGTTACAAACCACTGTAGCCAACGTTCAATCGAAAATCCGCCACCGCCGGTATGGCGACTTTGAAATTGATATTTAAAACCTGGCCAATCATACTCAATATTCCACAAAAAGATAGGCATACACACAAGTGTAGCGATGAATACACCAATCCACGGCCAAGGTGATAAAAGCATTTTGCGATAGCGCGGGGTCGATAATAAAAATACACCAAATCCAAATGCTAACATCGCCATCACGAACTTAGAATTTAATCCAAGACCCATCGTGACACCTAGTATTAGCCAAACAGCTTTAATAGACCAGCGTCTGTTATCTTCGCGTACGCTTTGCCAAAATACCCAAGTTGAAAAAATCCAAAAGAAAAAGAAAACAGGTTCTGGCGCATTGACGTAACCACCGAATCCCCAGAACGGCGTCCACAATAGTAGTTGGCTTACGAAAAAAGCAACTTTGCGATCGAAAATATCTTCTGCTAATTTCCAAGTAAACACTATTGTTAGAGTATAGAATACAAATGAAGTTAATCGAATCCCAAGTATCGTGTCGCCAAATAAGCTGGTTGCCAAATAGTTCAACCACGCAATCATTCCTGGATGATCATAGTACGACAACATTAAATCTTTAGACCATGACCAGTGGTAGGCTTCATCATCGATCAAATTAACATTCAAAGCAAAAAATAGACGGAATAGAAATGTAACAGCGAAAATCAAAACATAAGGCATAGATCCCAAACCTACCCCTTCTTTTCAGAGGGGGCAAGAATAGAAATCAGGTTAGAAATCGCCTTCATATCGGAAAGGGGAATTGTTCGAACCTGTGGGGGCCTGGGCGGGTACTGCCGGACTTGTGCTATTCGATACCGGCGCTACCAATGACTTCAATCCAAGACCATCCGGAGTGATTGTGATGCCTCCAGAGGAAGCATTTGGATCCGGCTGAATAATAGCGGGTGGACCACCGGCCCCTGGGTTGATAACTATCGAATCAGTTGGGATACCAGAAGTGGCTTTAGGGTCAACGGATGGAATCGATGCATCTGGGGTAATTTTCTCTAACTCTTTGTAGGGATTTTCCGAGTAGTTATTGTGCATCAATTCTGTCGATTTAAAGTTCATCGTCAGATAGACCACTAAATTACGGCGGTTGTAATCACGGAACGCGCAAATACGTTTCGAGTGATTTGAACGATAGTCTGGTAAATCTTCTCGAAACTTTTTGGCAAATGCGACGGATAAGTAATCGTCTGGTTTGATATTTAAGTCGGCTTCAACTTGGTCTGCGTTGAACGGAGATTTAATTACAGTGTCTTTGCACAAGTTATATAAAGCTCTCCATCGTGGATTCTTATAGTCGTTGAAAGACAGTGCCTGAATACACATACGATTGAACACACGATTCGCTGAATGATTTTCATCATCCACGGAATACGCCACATCGTCTCGGATACCCAGCATTGGCAAGTAATGCACAGGGTATTTTTGTTCTTCGAATCCGGTCACTGCTTTCAAAGAATTCCATACACCTGCAAAGAATCTGCGGATTGGATTTCTTTGATGCAATGGATTCACTTGCCAGCCATCATTGTAAGAACGTTTTATAGAATCAAAAGAAATAGTGGCCGAATCCACGTAAGGTTTCGTGGACGCGAGTTTTAGTTGTTGAAGAATGCCAACCAATGAATCAGTGAATAACATTTCTTGAGCGGCTAAGTTTTCCTTGAAAATACGTGTCGCCATATCTAAATCGGCTTCTACGTTCGCTGGATTGTTGCCGGACATTTGAACCAATTGATCAAATACCATACGACCTGAAGCGTACGAAATTTCTTTGTACATCGCTTCGGTTTCTGAATTTCTGTCTTTTAAAACATCCTTCACGAACATTTGGAAATCGTACGTGACGTAGGTAACCAATCGATTCGCTAAGAAGCCTGATTTGGCAAGCATTACCTCTAATTTATCATATACGTCTTCCATCAACGCGATGTTTTTTTCTAACAATGCCTGTTTGAATGCGCGTTCTTCGTCCGGAGATGGGTTTTTCAAGAAAAAGTCTTTGTTGTCCTTAACAAATTTTAGCATGTCATTATATCGGTAAAATATTTTTCCGATACGAATACGTGTGTCTGCAATGGATGCGATCATCGTGTGATCGTTGGATTGCTTTTCGATCTTTTGTTGCAAGTTGGCTAAGTAATTATCGATGTTACTTAGTGCGCTTTTGATATTGTAGGGAATACCAATCAAAGATTCATCAATAACGCCAAGTGGATCGGCTACGAAGTTTTTGAAATAGTAACTTAACATATTGGCTTTACCAGCTTCGAAAACAATCGCTAGTTTTTTCCATACTATATTGGGAACATTGTCTGGCGTCGCAAAGATCGGAAGGCTGCGATAGTTCAGATTTAACCAAACCAACGGGCTCATATTCGCACCTTTATCTCTAACTTCCTGAGGGATTTCCATTCCAAGTAAGTTAAAATAAATTTCGTACTCAGAACCTGCATTCTGGAAGAAGTTTTCACCGGTCGGACCACCGGCTTTTAAAATCATATCGCCAATACGAGCTACTAAGTCTCTAGCGTAGTTTTGTTTTGACGAAAAATCTTTATACGTAGAAATATTTCGTTTTAATTGATTGAACTCGGATTCGATTTCTTTGATTTTCATATAGAACGTATTGGCATTACTGAGTACGTTCATTTGGTATTGACCGTCTTCACGCAGTTTTGGACTACTGCCGATTTGAATACGGAAAATCCAATCCGTTACGATCGGTGACAATTGAGTCAAAACATAGAATCCATTCAAAGGATTATCAAAGTGATAACCAGATTTAATTGGATTATTTTGTGTTTCGCCCTGTTTCGAACGACGAGCCGCTAGCTCATTCGTCATCTGTTTAAATAGCATGCGGCTATCGCGCGCCGAGCAGTATGATTCCGACGTGGTTTCCATAATACACTGAATAGACGTCATGAATTCTTGCTGATTTAATTTTTGTAAAATTTTAGAGAATTGTTTGTCGCGCATGTAATTGGCTAACTTTGAAATAGCAATTGCAGTCTGCGAACCCAATTGATCTTGTCCTGATGAAACCAGCGCACCCAGCATACTGACTGACGATGCGACGACTTGGCCCATAACATTTGTTTGAGTTAAACACTCTGATAGGCGAGGAAACGAATCGACTGTCTGGTTAAATAACTGAAAACCACGGCCGACGACTCGTGCCCGGCGATCGCCAAGGCTACTCATCAACTGCTGTTGTTCGTTTGTAGCTAACGCGTTTGGAATTGCATTGTTTTGATCATTACTGATAGCTTTGATCTGCGCTAATTTAAATAGGCGACCGATGATATGGTTATTGGTAATAGCACTTAATGCCGGGTTTTCAATGGCCGACGTGCGTAGTGCTTTAACTTCTTGCTCTAGATCACGTGCGTAATTCTGGGCGCCGCCCATAGATTTATCAGTCGTTTCTAGCGAGCCACGAATTTCGCCGAGTGAACGTTGTAGTGATTCACCTAAAGCTTTACAGCTGGGATCGTCACGTAATTGAGTGGTGATTTCACGCAGGCGCTGCGTTTGTGTCAGAGCTTCTTGAGTCCAAGAGCCTTGCGATGTACACGGGCCAGAGAAATAATAAGGACGGCTATTTGTCGACGCTGTTGGGTCGCCTAAAATGCTATCAGGCACTTGGGCCCAGACCATGGTACTAGTAAGAATAAGCAGCAACGTGAACTTCATAGTAACGGGGGTATCTTCAATCCTTGGACCAACTCATTTGTAATAAGTAGCCATTTCGTTACTAAGAACTGTTTAAAAATGATACACTTTTAGGTAGGTGGAAACTTTTGATTCACCTTAATGGTCGAGGAGTCGGATTGGGTAAACAGCTAAAAATGCGATATTTTAAGTGGTTATTTTTAGCTTCGGTGATTGTGATTTCTGCGTGTGCGGAGAAAGAGAAAGTTTCGAAGGCTCATCAGGCTACTTTCATCAATGACAACTTTGGCTTGGACAATGGAATGCCTATTCGCGAGGTTCAGAAGAAAGAGTTTTATTTTAAAAAATGTGAGATGGAATCGCGAAGGCCTTTTCCTAATCGAGTCGAGTTCTCTTGCAACGAGAATTAAAAAATCCCTCGTTTTTCTTTTGATCCACAAACTTCTTTTCTCCGGGCCTAGGCTAGGGTTAGGCGGGGATCTTCCTTTTACGAGATTCTCTCTTAAAGACATCAAAAAAGCCTCGGCAGTCCTCGCCGTGCGCTTTGCGCCGGCTGTGGAACTCGTTTTTTTGATGTCTTTAAGAGAGAATCTCGTAAAAGGAAGACCGAGCTTGAATCGGTGGTCCGCAGAAAAGAAGTTTGTGGCTCAAAAGAAAAATGCACCCAAGCCGCAGCCATTTTTGTTGGGAAAATGACAGATTCATTTTGGTAAAAAAAAAGCCGCTTGTTCAGCGGCTTTTTAAATTCGTAATTTATAAATTATCGTTTTTGAATGCTGAAAGCGACTTTCTTTAAACCGTTAGATTTAACTGCGTCGATGATTTCAGTTACCATTTCAAGAGTCACAGCTTTGTCGGCAACTAGAATCGCGTTTGTGTCGGGATTCTGAGCTGAACGTTTTGCTGCTTCTGCACGTAATTGATCTACGTTAACTGCTGTTCCGTCGACAAATAATTCGCCTTCTTTACCCACAGTGATTTTCATCGGCTTTTTGCTCTTGTCGATATCTGTCGAAGATGACTTCGGTAGCGAGATATCAATCTTTGGTTGCATAACTAAAGGAGCTGCAACCATGAAGATAATAAGAACAACTAGGATAATATCAACTAGGGGAACAACGTTAATCTCGGTTAAGATTTCTCCGTTTTGATTTCCACCACCCGCCATGGCCTATACTCCTTTTTTAGTTTTTGAGTACAACATGCAAAGATCTTTCGATGCATCGATGTTGTTTAGGATTAAAGAAACTTTCTTTTGGAAAAAGTTGAACGCGATAACGGCTGGGATCGCTAGCGCCAAACCAACCGCAGTTGATACTAGGGCGTGGGCGATACCTGACATGACCACTTCATTACCTTGACCAGGAGCATTTCCAAGGTCGTTAAATGCTTTCATGATACCCATAACCGTTCCCAAAAGACCGATATAAGGAGCATTGGAAGCGATGGTGCCTAGGATATATAGATTACCTTCTAATTTAGGTTTTTCCATGCTTTTGAACGAGCTGAAAAGCTCATCTAAACCCGCGGGTGAATCATTTTTATGAATATGATTTAAACCGTAAACAAGAGCACGGCCTTCAACGGCGTCTTGATATTGAGTCAATGTAGCTACTTTCTCTGGAGATTGCGTTTCAATAACGTCTCTGAATTTTTTCTCAAGAATTTTGCTGTTAGCACCTAGTTTTCTTAGAGTCAGAAAACGTTCAGCTATGATAGCAAAGCTAACGATACTCAAAAAGCCCATGAAGTAGAGGATGAAATTGGCACTTGCTTCCGCGATTTTAAACATTGAATCCATTTGGTGTTGCTCCTTTTATATTTTTAAATTTTTGATTCTTTATTTTAAATTTAGTTATTAATTACATGTTGGCGTCGACTAATTTGAAATCAACTTGCACAAGGTGATTTCTCTTAACAATCGGTTGGCCGGATTCATCTAAGAACGGTTTGTACTTAAACTTAGAAACGGCACGACGGGCTTCTGTTTCGAAAACATTTAGTTTTTCGCCGCCGACTACTTTTAAGTTCTCAACAGAGCCATCTTGAAGAATATCAACCTCTAAACGTACATTACCTTCGATACCTTGAGCTAAGGCTTCTTTAGGATATTTAGGTTTTACTTTATAGTAGGGAACGTCTGTGAAGTTATTATTGCTAACTACAGTTGTTTTTGGGGCTTCTTTAGGAGCTTCCTTTTGTAGGCCAGCGACGTCGGAAGATGAATCTTGCATTTCTTGAGCGGCAGCAACAGGAGTTGGCTCACTTTGAACTGGTTCAACATCAGGTTTCACTTCCACCTGATTTCTATCTTGAACTATTGTAGGTGGCTCTTCAAACTCCTGAAGTGCGAAGTCTACATACGTTTCTTCAGGCGGCGCTGGTTCACTCACTTTGAAGTTGCCATATTTTAAGGCAACTACGGCAAGGATATGTAAGCCGATAGATAAACCCACCGAAATCGATGTGTTTTTATTAGTGTCATAGTCGCTCGATGACACTTTAGATTTGCTTTCTGTTTTTGCAACGTTTCCCACTGTCAGACTCCCTCCATAACATTCTCAAAGCACAGTCAGTTTAACCCCACATCCTGACTATACAAATTCCGAACCACCTTGTTCGGTGCCACATTGACTCAAGTCTTTGGCATTGATTTTGTTATCATAATCAAATAGATATCATTCGGGAAAGAAAAAAAGAGAGGGGAACAATGAAATTTTTACGTCCTGGAGCGGTGGCTCCAAACACTACATATAGTGAAAAAAGTATCTTACTCAGAGCGTCGATAGCCGCTGTTTTAAGCGTGAGCTTGAGCGTTCCTGTTAGCGCACAAACCACAACTACGACAACTGCTCCATCAGCTCCAGCGGCGCCGGCGTCACGGGAAGTAGAAAAAGTTGAAGTTATCGGGACACGCATCCGTCGTCTAAATGTTGAAGGCCCTTCTGCCGTGAAAACAGTGAAGAAGGAACAGATGGAAGCTGCTGGTAACACCACGGTTTCTGATGCTCTTCGTGATACAAGTTCTGCGGCATTCGGTGTTTCTCGTGAAACTTCTGGGGGTAGCGCTGCGGCAACCAGCAATATTGGTTTACGTGGGCTCGGCTCCGCTAGAACTCTAATTTTATTAAACGGGCAACGACTTCCAAAAGATCCGTCGACTCAAGCTGTTGACTTAAATTTAATTCCACAAGCCGCAATCGAGAGAATTGAAATCTTAAAAGATGGTGCGTCGGCGCTTTACGGGTCTGATGCGTTGGGTGGGGTGATAAATATAGTAACTAAGAAGAATTTTACAGGGAACGAATTTTCAATACAAGAAACTATGCCTGAAAGAAAAGGTGCTAGTAACCTGAATATGTCGCTAGTTACCGGGTCATCCTCTGATCGTTCTGACATGATGATTTCATTCAATCTAAACAGAAAAGAAAAACTGTTCGGAAAGGACCGCGAGTTGACAGCGTCAGTTCTGTCACCGATTGGAACAGTTCCTGTCTACGCAGATGCTTCTGGTAATTATCAAGTTAGCCCAACAGATACTTGCCCACCTGAATTTTTAAAGGATAATCCATACGGCGATGGAAAGGCATGTTATTTTCGCCCTTTTGACATCGCAACTATTAGGCCATTAGTTAGCCAAATTAGTTTGCTTTCTGAGTATACATATAGAACTGAATCTTCGATAAAGTTTTATAATAGAAATATCTTTGTTAATAAAGATATCGAGTGGAGTTATGCTCCAACCCCTTTAGACATTGATTTAAGTTCAGGAACATCATCTGTGCCTAGTGCTAGGAATATTTTGTACCGTGATTTAAGTGCAGGAAATCGTGACAATCAAGACAGTGAAAGAAATTATTCCTCACTTTTTGGGATCAAAGGAAATATCACTGACATTTGGGAGTTCAACTTGTCAGCCGGTGTGAGTCAGGTAAACAGAACAAATATTGGAGTAAATGGTTATATCGACAAAGCGGCTTTGGTAAGGATTATTACAAGTGGGGCATACGATCCTTTGAAAGCCCCTGGTTCTAGAGGCGATATTAGTCCTGCAAAAGTGGAAACCTTACAGAAGTCGGTCTCTGATCTATACACTACTGATCTTGTGTTCTCAGGAGAAGTGGGGGACCTAGAGAATGGACCAATTTCCGCGGCCGCAGGTTTTAGCGCTTGGAGCGAAAAATTAAATCAGAAAACTGATACTAAATCTGCAACTAAGCAAATAATCGGGAGTTCGGGTTCAAATGACAACGGCTCTCGCGAAGTTATTTCAGCGTATTCTGAGTTCAGTATTCCTGCTACGGCAGCATTAGAACTGAACATAGCTGCAAGAGTTGACAAATATTCAGATTTTGGAACTACCGCAAATCCGAAGATTTCCGCAAAATATAAAATTGGAGATACTTCTCTTTTGAGGGCGTCAATTGGAACTGGCTTTAAAGCTCCTACTTTAACTCAACTTTATAAGTCTACATCTGATGGATACGAGACTTTTATTGACAGATACGCATGTTCTCGAGCGGGCGGTACGGGCTCGGCGTGTAATGCAAATCAATATAAAGTTGTTAGTGGTGGTAACAAGGAATTAAAAGAGGAGAAAGCAATTACCGGAGGCTTTGGGGTAGTCTATGAACCGAGTGGTAATTTTTCTGTTAGTTCTGATATTTGGTATACAAAAATTTCGAATGCAGTCGGAATTGATTATGAAGCAATGACCGAGGCGGAATTGAAAGGTATTGACCCAACAAATTACGGGGTTTCTACAAATAGAAATGCAACAACGGGTCGACTTCAATCAACAAATCCAATTAATGCGCCTTTTCTAAACCTTCAAGAAGAGGAAATTACAGGAGTTGATATAAGCGTGAATTCAAAAATTTCAGATTCTTTCTTGGGACATTCTTGGTCATTAGATGATGAATTGGGAATCATCGGCTATTATCAGCGTGAAGGTTTTCCGGGTGCTGGAAAGAGAAACGTTATTGGGGAATGGGGATATCCGAACTGGCGAAATACCGTTTCTACAACAGCTAAAAAAGATAAGATTTCTTATACTCTTGCATTAAGAACTATTCCTGGCCAGAAGATAATTGATAGAGCGGCTAGCGAGAAAATTACAGATATGAACGAGTTTGATTTAACTATCGTATATAAATATTCTGTTTCAGCTGCGTTTAATTTTGGAGTTAGAAACCTATTAGACTCTAAACCTCCATATGATAAGGCTGGAGGTTCGGGGGGGGCGCCTGAGGTTAATTCTGATTTGTACGATGTAAACCAAAGAACAGCATTTGTCGGATATTCTCAGAAATTTTAATGAGATAATCGAAGCAAGAAAACCAGTAAAAGCCAAGGCTAATAACCTTGGCTTTTTTTTTAATTTTCTACTCGAAATCTATCCCCTTTTTAGAATCTTACGAATTTCCGACAAAGAACGTTTCGATTCTGGCACACCCAGAGTTTGGCGGTATGAAAGATTAATCCAAATCGAAAACGCCTTTTCCAGTTCCGGCAGAAACGAACGGTAGTTTTCAGGTAATTGAGCGGCAATACGATTTTTCCAATGCACTGGTCCTTCAGTGTCTTTCTTTTGTAGTTCGAAGCGTGCCGCCCATTTATTGATTTCTTCAAAGCAGAGCTCGGAGAAGTTTTTCTTAATACCTCGGCGTTGGAATAAATTAATTGCTACTGAAATCAAGAATAAGAACACCAGGATAATGATCAAACCATTTCCTAGCGATAGATTTAAGCTTTTTAAAATATCTTTTTGTTTGTCGAAATCGTATTCAAGAAGTAGCGTACTCCAGCGATAATTCACGTTATCAAACCACATGGAAAATTTTGAAAACACGTCGCCGCCGCGAAGTTTATTTTTGATTTCTTCCTCTGTCAGCAGGTCGTTGACGATCGAGTCATACATATTGAAGCCAAGTTCAATTCGTTGAGGAGCAACCACTGTGACGGGATCGACCATCACCCAACGGTTTTGTGAATTTACGTATTCTACCCACGCATGCGCATCTTTTTGCCGAACTGTCCAAAAACCCCCGACGGGATTGAATTCCCCGCCGTGGTAACCAACGATCACTCGCGCAGGAACGCCGCTGAGGCGAAACAACAGCGCCATGGCTGAAGCATAGTGTTCACAATAACCCTTTTTACTTTTGAATAGGAAATCATACAGGGTCAACTGCGGTTGATCGCCAGGATTTAAAGTATAGATAAAGCGATTTTCGGCAAAATAATCCAGTAAGGACTTGCTGATAGTCTCCGGAGTGGCGCCATTTTTTTTAAACTGAGTAGCTAAATTGTTTAGCTGTGTTTTCTGCTCGTCTGTTAATCCCAATAGATCGGGTTCGACTCTGTTTCGTTCGATAGAGGCATTGGATGCGGATCGCTTTGCTGCTGAAATAGAGGCCTGGATAAAAGCCTTTTTTTCTATAAATGTATCGAATCTAAAATTAAAGTTGGAGTCGTAATATATCGGATATCCTTCTGCTGCCATTTTGTCTGTGTTTTTAAGCGAAAAAACTTGAACTTTATAATGAGGCTCCAGAATTAATCGGTAGTCGACTTCGACCGGCGCAGCGGAAATCCGTAAGCCGTCGTTGTCTCTTATAGCCGTCCAAGCCATTTGGTTTGGTTTTTCCAAAGTCAGTCCACTGAAGTAAAGTTCCGACAGATTAAATCGGTTATTAAAAAGTTCTAAGCGCATTACAATTTCGTTGTTTTGGCTGAGCTGCGAAATCGAGCCGGGTGAAACGCTGTCTGAAAAGCCTGACGATCCATAACGTGAGTTTGTAGGAATTTCTAGTAGAGTCTTTGTAATTCGCGGTAACAAAATAAACATCGCTGCCGCCATAGGTATCGCCAGGAGGACGACCTTCCCAAGATATCTTAATGCGAGTTGACGACTACCTTTTAACCACGCATTTGGGAAAAGATTTAGCGTTAGACTAGCGTAAATCGGAAGTGATAACAGCAGATAGGTTAGATCGTACGAGAATAAAAATTTCGAGCTGATTAAAAAAAATCCAAGCAAAACTAGGAAATCTTTTTCCGATTCATCACTGAACTCTAGTGCTTTAAGTCCCGACAAAATAATAATAAAGCTTGCTGCGGGTTCTTTTCCCATGAGCGTTCTGAAATCAAGAAGAATGACTACTAGGGCTAGAAAGGAAAGGAAGCCGGTAACTTTTCTAGAGGGTATTGTGAAATCGAACAAATGACAAAATAATCGCCACATCCAAAAGAGTATGCCTAGGGAGAAACACCAAATAGGGACATCGGGGAATAGTAATAATGTCGAAAAGAAAATAGAGATAGCTAAACTTCGATAGTCTTTGAATAACAAATCACTCATAGGACATCCTCAGCCGATATTACGCTAAGCTTTTCAAACGTTGTTTCGCATTTTTTTCTATCATCTAAAAATAGGATCTCGTCTTCGGCTGTTTTGATTACAAAAAGCGTGTTCCATTTTTGAGCCTCGAATATCCATTTAGTAAGCTGTGTTAAACGTTTCTCGATATCTGCTCGATTGATAAAATAGTCTTTAAAATCCACATAACAAATTCGTGAACTTTCTGTCTCATATGTTTTGACATAGAGCTTGTTTTTCCGTGCAAAGACCTTCCAGTCGATTCGCTTATAATTATCATACCGGTTGTATTCACGATGCCCAAAAAAACTGTCTGATTTTGAATCCAAATGCGCCGAAGTTAAATCAAGTTTTTTACTAAGTTCTTCTTCAGAGCTGTAGGGTGGGTCCTGTGTGCCTTCGCGCGCCGGATAAACAAAGAACTGTTCCGGCCAACTGAGGCGCTTCCAAGAGTAAAACAGATTGAAAGGGAATTTACTGGATAAATGAATTCTTGAATAGGCGTGCCGACCCCGGGTCATTTGTGTCAATGGTAGCTCGATCGTTTTAAACGAATTTGGCGGGATTTCCGGGATCACCGCGCTGATTTTAAAATCGGTTAGTTCTACCTGAATAAACCGTGCAAAGTATTTCGAATGATTGTTCTGTAGTGTGATTTTGATAGAACCCGTTTCGTCCTGAAAAAAGTTACGGATGAATAGTTCTGATATTTCGACGGATTTGATATTATTGTTGGTTAAGTGCATGGCTATGAATAGGATGCTGGAATAAAAGAACGCAATTAGGTAAATCAGCTGATTGGCGTAGGTGTACGCTAGCGCGATCAGCACTAAAATACCACTTCCAAAATAAAAACCAAAGCGACTGGGGATGATGTACGGTCGTTTTTGTTTTTTAGATTTTGCGTGCGGTGTCCACCTAGACGGGAACTTTGGTGCCCTGAAGTATTTCTTCAGCCAGTTTCTTTCCAACTTTGACTCCTTCGGATAGACCAAGGCGGTGGCCCATCACCGCGACAAAAACTTTTTGAACATCTTCCGGAATTACGTGATCACGATCTTGAATATAAGCATAGGATTTGGCTGCTTTAGATAGTGATAATCCACTGCGGGTCGAAAGAGGTGGATAGCTTTGATTTTTACGAGTGTAGTTAAGAAGTTCGTATATATATTCAGCAATCAAAGGTGAAATGAAAACTTTGCGCGCATTATCTTGATGCATGATAATTTCGGCTTTAGAAATTAATGTGTTTAAATTCTTTAATGCCAAACGTGCATCTGAGCCTTGGAAGATTTTTAATTCAGAATTTTTATTTGCGTAGTTTAATTCAAATGCCATTAAGAAACGATCTAGTTGGGATTCTGGTAAGCTAAATGTGCCGACTTGTTGCTTTGGATTTTGGGTCGCAATCAAGATAAAGGGCTTTGGTAAGGCGTACGTATGCTTATCTTGGGATACTTCAAATTCTTCCATCGCTTGAAGCAGGGCACTTTGGGTTCTAGGATTGGCACGATTTAGTTCATCCGCTAAAACTAGGTGCGAAAATAAAGGTCCTTCGAAAAATTTGAATTCTTTTTTTTCGGGATCATAAATGGAATTCCCAATGATATCTGACGGCAATAAATCATTCGTAAATTGAATACGCGAAAATTTGAAATCTAAAAGTTTTGCTAGAGCCTGAACTAACGTTGTCTTGCCAACACCTGGGACATCTTCGATAAGTAGATGGCCCTCACTCAGTATGCACGTCAGGGCTAATAGGGTTTCTTCGTCTTTATCTAGAATAACTTCGCTAGCGGATTTTACAACGTTTTGGAAAATGGATTTCATCCATTTAATTAGACATTAAAACTACTACCACATCCACAGTTTTTTGTAGCGTTTGGATTATTAAAAACAAAACCTTTGCCGTTCAATCCGCCCGAGTAGTCTAAGGTCATGCCAATGATATAAAGGTAGCTACTGGTGTCAACTACGACTTTGGTATTGAACTGTTCAAATACTTTGTCACCGGCTTTCATTTCAGAATCGAAATCCATTTTATAAGATAAACCAGAGCATCCGCCTTTTTTAACTTGAACGCGGAGGAAATGAGATACATCACGGTTTTCTTCAGATTTTAAATTTTCAATTCGTTTAGCAGCAGACTCTGAAATTTGAATCATAATCGATGGCTCCAGTTAAGTGGCAGAATAACAAATCTGGACCTGGGTTTCAACGGCTAAGTCGCTGAGGTTGACGGGAAACAAAGGCAGATTTAGGGCCATTTCCCCGCTTGAATTCAGCGGCTTAAGTTGGACCTATTGGTTTTAAGGATTTAAAGCGTTCTAAAGTCGTTACGATGTCTTCGGCAGTGGTGTAACGACCCACGCTGAGTCTAAGGGTGCGCGATGCCTCTTCGGGAGTTAAGCCAATACCTTTAAGCACGTGGCTGGCCGAAATTTTTCCGGTGCTACACGCAGAGCCCGTCGACACCCCGACGCCTGGAATACGTAATGATAAATCGCCACCTAAGCGTTCGGGGAACGTGATGGATAAATTGATTGGACTACGCTGTTTGATATCGGTGGGACCATTTAATTGAATATCTGGAAAAATTTGTTTCAATCCCGTAAGTAACTGTTCAAGTAATTGATGATAATGTTTTGTTTCGTGATCAAAATTCGATTGGATCATTTCACACGCTTTACCGATGCCCACAATACCAGGGACGTTAAGAGTCCCTGAGCGTTGGCCGTTCTCTTGGCCGCCACCTAAAAACAATGGATCGATATCAACAAACGGATCTTTGCGACGTTTGAAAAGAACTCCGACACCTTTGGGTCCATATATTTTATGACCAGAAAATGAAAGTAAATCGATCGGTAGGTTTTTCAAATTCATTGGGATTTTACCCACGGCTTGGGTTCCATCCGTGTGAAAGTAAATATGATGAGCGCGGGCTAAATTACCAATAGCCACAACGTCGTTGATTGAACCGACTTCATTGTTAACCCACATGATAGAAATCAAACGGGTGTGAGGTTTAATTTTAGATTTGACATCTTCAACACTAACTAGACCTTGCTTATTTACGTTTAAGAAATCGACCTCAACACCCAGTTCTTGCAAGTATTTTAAACTGTTCAAGATAGAATTATGTTCGATCACGCACGAAATAATATGAATTTTCTCACCAGGTGATTTGCGTTGCAGATGATGTACTAAACCGAATAGCGCCCAGTTGTTACTTTCCGTTGCTCCGGATGTAAAGGTGATTTCTTTATTGTCGCAGCCGATAAGATTGGCAACTTGTGATCGAGCCGTATTAACCGCTTTATCGGCGGCCCATCCCCAGGGGTGACCTTGGGACGAAGGGTTCCCGAAATCATCCTTTAAAAATGAAATCATGGCATCAAGAACTTTAGGATCCACCGGAGTGGATGAGTTATAATCTAGGTAAATCGAAGGACTAGTCATACTTGTCCATTATAGAGTCTTCCCGTAAAATTCATAGTGAAAAGGATCAAATGACACGAGTAAAAATTCAGACACGACTTAGAATTCCGCCCCAATATACAGAATCTAGACCGGCCGAAAGTTTTTTCAAATGGAAGAAATTTGATAGCGAGATTTTGGATAGCGAACAAAAGTCATTTTTTAAGCGCACTAATTTGGAGTTTCCTGATTTTTGGTCTTCGTTCTCTATTGATATCACAGCCAGCAAATATTTTAGAACTGTGAACGGTAAGCAAGAATCCTCTCTGAAGCAGCTGGTAGAACGTGTAACAAAAAAATTAAAATCAGAATCAGTTAAGCAAGGTTATCTAGATGCTAAAAACGCGCGTATTTTTGAGAACGAATTGAAATATATTCTATATAGTCAGCGCGCGGCTTTTAATAGTCCCGTTTGGTTTAACTTGGGAGTTTTTAAACAACCACAAACGTCAGCGTGTTTTATTCAAAGTGCGGGGGATTCGCTAGAAGAAATTTTTGATTTGCTGAAAAACGAGAGTCAGATATTTAAATATGGCTCCGGTTCCGGAAGTAATTTTTCTAATTTACGCAGCTATCACGAAAAATTGGATACCGGTGGGTATTCGTCCGGATTGCTGGCGTTTCTAAATGTATTCGATACCGCGGCTGGTGCGATCAAATCAGGTGGCATCACTCGTCGTGCTGCTAAGATGGTCATTTTGGACGTTGATCATCCCGAGATAGAGGACTTTATCAATTTAAAATCTCATGAGGAAGATAAAGCAGAAGCCTTGCAGAAAGCAGGGTTTAACGCGGACTTCGAGGGTGAAATTTTAGCATCTTTAAAAGGCCAAAACGCTAACAATTCAGTGCGCGTGACAGACGAGTTCATGAGGGCCGTCGAGCAAAACAAAAAGTGGGCGTTGCGCGCAAGAAAAAATAAGGCCGTTATTAAGACTGTCGCCGCTAAAGAGCTATGGCAGAGTATCGCCAAAGCCGCCCATCGCTGCGCGGATCCTGGCCTGCAGTTTCACGATACAATCAACAAATGGAATCCCTGCGCAGAATCGGATCAAATCTATGGATCTAATCCTTGTTCGGAATTTATGTTTTTGAATGATACTAGTTGTAATTTGGCGTCGATAAACTTGATTCACTTTTTAGATAAGGAAAACAATTTCTTATTAGAGGAATTCAAGCATACGATAAAAATTATTTTTTTAGCACAAGAATTATTGATCGATTTTTCGAAATACCCGACGGCTAAAATAGAAATTAATTCACATAGCTTCCGTCCATTGGGGTTAGGATTTACTAATCTGGGGTCCTTCTTTTTAAAGCTAGGTATTGCCTATGATGGTGATGAAGCTCGCTGTTGGGCGTCGTTTATTACCTCACTGATGACGTCAGAAGCGTATATCAATAGCCACGACTTTGCCAAGGTCCGCGGACCATTTAAACACTATGGGAAAAATAAAAGAAGTTTCACTCGTGTTATGAAACTGCATGCTAATGAAAACGAAAAAATAAATTGGAATCTTCTGCCGAAGGAATTTAAATCAGTGTGCCAGGCTAACTGGAAAAATATCGTCAAGTACGCAGCCGGTAAGGGTTTTCGTAATGCCCAGGCGACGGTCATTGCACCGACCGGAACGATAAGTTTCTTCATGAATGCTGAAACCACAGGGATCGAACCAGAATTTTCATTTATCAAGTACAAAAATTTAGTTACTGGCAAGAAAGATAGTGCGGGAGTTAAAATTAAATTTGTAAATCAGTGTTTCGAGCAGGCGTTGAAAACGCTAAATTATTCGGCTCAAGAAATTGAAACTATTAAAAACAAGTTACTTCACACCGGGTACCTAGATGAAAAACTTTTGAAGTCGGCGGCTCATAAAAAGGTCTTCCAAACGGCAGTAGGCAGCGATCCGATTTCATCGGAAGCCCATCTTCAAATGATGGCAGCCGTGCAGCCGTTTGTATCGGGTGCTATTTCAAAGACCATCAATTTGCCTTCAAGTAGCACAGTCGACGACGTAGCCAGAGCTTATTTAAAAGCTTGGGAACTAGGTCTAAAATCTGTCGCCATTTATCGAGATAAAAGTAAACTTGCGCAGCCATTAGAGCCTTTGGAAGGTCCTAAATGTGGCGATTGCAATAGTCCGACGGAACTGCGTGGTGGTTGTTTTGTATGTTTAAATTGCGGAACCAGTATTGCGTGCGGTTAGTTTTCAACGTAGCGAAGAAACTGACCATTACTCAAGAAGAACATATCGACAAGTTCAGCGGGTTTCGTATAATTCAAAATTGAATTTTTAGAACTGGGAGGATTTTCTTCTAGCTGTTTTATCTTTAGTTTTGTTAGTTCCCAAGATCCAGGCGAGGTGGGAAGATATTTTTCAAGCTCAACAGCAGCCCCTTGAAAAAGGTCGCTTTGTGCCATCTGGTAGGCATCGTGAATCACTGTCAGAGTATTAAAGTATTCAACTAAAAGTTTTCCTAGCAGCGGTCCCGATAACTTGTATCCAGTTTCTTTTAGTTTGGCGTGAATTTCTGGATAACGTGATTGCACTGCCGAGTACGGTGTCGCCACAGTTGTTTTGATCGTTAAGGTTGGAGAAAGAGCCACATCCTGGATATCTAAGCCCGAGCATACAAAACCATTTAAATTTCTATAATTTTCATTTCTATCTTTTTGCGTTAGCCACAAAAAATGAAATGTCGATTTGATATTACATTTAACTTTGCAGAAGTAGTAGGATTCTTCGGATGTGTTTGAAAGCGTAGCTAGGTAATCGGCTCCAATTTCAGAGATCGTTTTTTTATTGGCGCTTTCTCTTTTTAGATCTGACAGATATACCTTCGAATCCACGACCGTGTGGCATTCGCCTTCGGTTAGGGTCGGCTCGATTAAGCGTTTAGTGTCCAAAACCTGTGCCTTCGAAGCGAGTGAAACAAGCATCGATGAAATGGAAATAAGGTAGTATACAGTTTTCATTGATCCCTTATAACCTAAAACTAACACCGTTATAATGTCATCGGGGCGACAGGTGGAATTTACAATTCAGGTGACTGGTTGGGGTCTGAATTCATCTATATCCAGTTAGGATTTAATAATCTTAACGAATTCGGCGATAACTTGGATTTCGTCATCGGACGCTCCCATTAAAATTATAGGCGAAAACTTTGGATTTTCTGATACCAAATGAATAATTGACACATCGTCATCCTCGGACAATCTGGCTGGTGTTTGTCGAACATACTTTTTAAGGACATAGGATTCACCCGTTTCTGAATTTTTTAATCCACGGGCCTGAATTAAAAAAATATGCCCTTGTCGGCTACCTCCGGTGTAACGTTTAAATAGGCAAAGATCTCCGTCATTTATTTTTGGTTGCATCGATTCACCTCGTACAAACGCGGCAAAGTAATCATCATTATCTGCCTTAAGTGATGCATCCACCCATCCTATAGGTACTACGTCGTCGGCCGGATTGGGGCTGCTAAAATGTCCTGCCGCTACTTTTAATGGATAAAGAGGAACATGGCGCGAGGGGCGTTTTACACCTTCCTCATAAGGTATAATGCGCGGGTCCTTATAAATAGAATGCTCCGGATTGTCTTTCATAAAAGCGAAAAGGTCGACAAGAGAACATCCAAGGACTTCGGCATAGCGAAGTAGAACTAATACCTGCGAATCACTTAGGCCGCGCTCTAAACGATCGATAGTTCCCGGCGATAACTTATCGCTTTCCTTTGCCATCCGGTCAATGGAGAGTCCCTTTTGTTTGCGAAGTTGACGACAATACCGCCCTAAAGACTTTAGAAATAGATCATTCTTGTATCGATTTGTTTTTGGTTTCCCCATAGCTCAGCGTAAACTATTTCTCGTTGACTTTTATACCTTATAAGGTATAAAAGTGCGGGTGTTTTAGGAATTCACGGGGTAACCCCATTTTTTCCGCAATATTGGAAATCCGTCTCGGATGTTGGAATGGCCTCAACAGGAGAGTAAGGAAGTAAGATGATTGGTTTAATTATGGATGTTGAACTGAAAATTAAAGATATTTTAAAAGAATTAATGAAAAAACAAGGGGAAACATTGCTGTCTGTTTCTCAGGGTACCGGAGTCCCCAAATCGACTATCGCTGATTGGATGACCAATCGTACTCCAAATCCAATTCAAGCGGCCAAGATTGCAAAATACTTCGGTGTCAGTTTACATTTCCTACTTTTTGGATGTGAAGATCCTCAAGACTCAGAAAAAAAAATATCTTTTGGAAGTATTTTCGACGGCCGCTTTGAAATTGACATCCGGCGAATCAAACAAAAATGAACAAAGGGGAGGGAGGCATGACCGCCAAAATCTTAGTTGTGGACGATGACCCAGGTGTCGTGGAGTTGCTTGCGGAGAATTTTGAAAATTGTTTTGCAGGGGTTGAGCTAATAACGGCGTCCTCGGGATACAATGCTATTAAAATTCTGCAAAATAACCGCAATATTGAAATTGTCATTTCTGACTATAATATGCCCGACGGAACCGGGTTGGATTTACTTAATTACCTTGTCCAATCTAAACATGCCATTTTCGTCATTGTTCACACGTCAGACTTGAACCCGATCTTACCTGATCAAATTGGAGAATTTTTTTTGGGAGTTGTGCCGAAACTGGATTTCGATAAGTTAAATATGATCTTGGCCAAATTATTTATATAAAAATGAATGTGCGTTGCGTTTACAGCAGCAATCCACTTAAGAAAAAACTAGCAACCGTGAAATAGATGACCAGTCCGGTGACGTCTACCAATGTGGCGACGCCCGGTGCGGAAGCCGTCGCGGGGTCCAAGTCCAATTTTTTAAGTAAGAATGGCAACATGGAGCCACACACGGTTCCCCAGAGCACAACCCCTAAAATGCTGCACGCGACAGTGATAGCGACGTACAAATAGTGAGGGCCATATTGGCTTTCTTTATTGGGCCAAAGCATAATTCGAATTATTCCCATGGTTCCAAGAAATGTTCCTAAAGCTAAACCGCAAAGAAGTTCGCGGCTCAATACACGCCACCAGTCGCGCATACGAACTTCACCCAACGCCATGGCGCGGATGATCAGCGTAGACGCTTGGGACCCTGAATTACCACCGCTGGAGATGATCAAGGGAATAAACAACGCAAGTACGACTGCGCGTTCAATTTCCGATTGAAAAAAACCCATAGCCGAGGCTGTGAACATTTCGCCGATGAATAAGATACCTAACCACCCAGCGCGTTTTCTGATCAACTCAAATAAGGAAATTTTTAAATAGGGAGCATCCAAGGTTTCAACGGCACCTAACTTTTGAATATCTTCGGTGGCCTCTTCTTGGATCGCTGAATTCACGTCATCGAAGGTAACGATACCTTGCATTTGGCCGTCATCATTAATAACGGGCAGGGCCATTAAATTTTGTTGAGAAAAGATACGGCCGATTTGTTCCTGATCCAGATTGACCGGGATTTTGATGACGTCGGCTTTCATAATATCGCGAACCATCTTGGTGGGATTGGCGGCGAATAATTCACGAAATGAAACCACACCAAGTAATACTTGGTTATTATCCAGTACGTATGCGTAGTATATCGTTTCGACTTGGGTTTTTGCTTGAATACGTAAATAGCTGATAGCTTCGTCAACGGTCATTTCGGGGCGCAAGCGCGCGTAGCGGGAGCTCATCAAGCCCCCGGCGTTGTCTTCGGCATAAGCTAAAAGCGCGGTGACTTCCCGGCGGGTTTGTGGATCTAATAAATTTAAAATTTCATCACGGCTATCTAAACCCAGTTCTTGAATAACGTCAGCTACGTCATCGGGAGCAAGCAATCGTACCCATGAACGTTTTTCTAAAGCGGCAAATTCAGAGATCAACTCAGCTTGGTCGTGAACCGTTAGACTTAAAAATAAATCTTCGGCTTCAGTACGTGGAAGAGCAGCGAATTTTTGGCGGCGTTCTCCAATGGGAAGCGCGGCCCATGAAGAGGCAAGGTTAATAATCTCGTTCTCAGGAACTTCTTCTAGCGTATGAATATTTTCTTCGCTATTTTCAGGTGCTTCGCTGTTGTTATTAATTTCCTGATTTTGATTATCTTCCATTGATACTTCTTTCGGTATTCCAACGCGAGAGCTTGAGATTTTTTTAATTTTAATAACAGATACTTAGGGGGTCCTACAAGCAGGAATTAAGAGGGGCTTGCCTCTTCGAATTTTTTAAATTCTTCAATGATCTGTAGGGCTGGACCAACCTTGCGGATTTCGCCTTTATCAAGCCATACGATACGGTCACACTTTTCCAGGGTCGAAAGACGATGGGCGATGATGATCACAGTTCGATCGCTAAAAAACTCTTCGGTCGCGCGTACCATGAGTTCTTCTGAGTGCGGATCGACAGAACTGGTGGCTTCATCCAATATGATGATGGGCGCTTGTTGTAGTAGGGTCCTAGCTAAACATAATAATTGTTTTTCGCCGACAGATAAGTTTTTACCACGTTCTTCGATTCGAGAGTCTAACATGTAGACTTCTTGAGCTGATGCCGCGTAACCCACTTGCACTAAGGTCTGCATGAGTTCACTTTCATTGAGTTGCTTTAATGGGTCCAAGTTTTCTCGCAGAGTTCCTTGAAACAAAACGGGGTCTTGAGAAATGTAGGAATAATTGAAGCGGTAAGATGTCAAATCGATATCCACAATAGGCTCTTTGCCATTAATGAGGATGCGGCCTTTTTCATACGGGTAGAGCATAAACAGTGACTGAATCAAACTCGTTTTCCCCGAACCTGTTCGACCAATAATACCGATCTTTTCGCCAAAATGAATTTTCAGTGAAATGCCTTTTAGAATCCATGGTAAATCGGGTGAATAGCGAAACCACAAATTTTCTAGTGTCAGGTCGCCCGTACCACGGGCGCTTGTTTTTGATTGAGGGGCACTGAGTTTCGATAGCAATTCGGGAGAACGAATCAGTTCAGGCAGCTGAGCCAAGTAGTCTTTATTTTGCCCATATTCCAAATCCTTGTTTAAATACTGGGACAGGCGCTCAACTCCGATGATGCCTTCTTCTAATTGGGCTAGCCATTCAAAGAACATCTGAATGGTATTACCAGAATATACGATCAAGCCAAACGATGCACCAATAGCCCCCGCTGATATTTTGCCGTCTTTGATCAAGTAAAATGACATGACACCGACAAGCAATAGCAGCAGGCTGCTTAAAGTGTTCATTTGAAAAGAAAACTTCATGATCTCGATATTTGTTTTTAGTCTTTGGTTCACATAGAACGTATCCAAGAAATCGAAACGATCACGAAAAGATTTAGAGCGCCCGCTAATTTTAATTGTTGTGGCGCCTTGAGTGCTTTCCGCAAAGTGAGAAATAGATGGCGAACGGCTAGCCGACAAAGCCCTGCGTTCCGTACGAAGCTTGTGTATATTTTTCTTATAAATGAATAGATTTAAAAATATAATCATCGTCAGCGGAATTGCAAAATAGTAACTAGACGCCACGATCAGTATCAGAATACATACAAGGTCAAAAATGATCGAAAGAAATTCAGCCAGTGGCCCGCCAAATAATCTAAAAACAGTTCCGTAGTCAGATGAAAAACGCGTGATAATTCGACCTGCGGGATTTTCGTCAAAGAAACGAATTGGAAAACGAGATGTTTTGAATGTTACCCAGTCATAGATTGATGATACCGCATAGGCAGAATATCTTGAAAACAGAATGCGGAAAAACAAGGTAAACCCAAAACCGAGCGCGCACATGATTGAAAGCAAAATCAAGTAGTCGTTGTGTCCCCAATTCGCAAACATCGTGTGTTGAGTACACTGGGCCGGCGCTTTACATAGTGAATCTACCCAATAGCCAATGATATTTGCCTGACCTAAAATTAAAATACGGCCTGCCAATCCCAAGAACAATGCAAAGAAAAGAGCCGTGCGATAAGGCCGATAGGCTTTGGACAACGTATCGTAGACGGCACTAGAAAACTGTTTATTCGATGATTCTGATTTCTCTTCGAATTTCACGTTGTTTCTCCGTTCTCTTTTTCCACAAAGTCGGGTGATGTGGTTTCTGCAAGTTGATTACAGAATAGTCGAAAGTCAGCGTCCTTATTGATTAGATCAGAATAAGAGCCCGATATTTTAATACTGCCATTTTTCATAAAGTGAATAATATCGGCAGCAATAAGCAAATTAAGTCGATGGGTCGTCATAATCACGGTTTTGTTTTTCCAAGCACCGTTCACAAGATGAGTAAATATTAGATGTTCGGTTTCTGAATCCAGCGCACTAAATGAATCATCTAGCACCACGATGTCACGATCGTCGAAAGCCGCTCGGGCGATATTAATGCGTTGCTTTTGTCCTCCAGATAAATTCACACCACGTTCACCGAATTCAGTATCTAGGCCATTCTCAAGGACGGACATGTCCTTTTTGAACTGAGCATGGAAGATAGCTTCGGTTACTTTATGATCCCGATCTTTGGGAGAATCGTACTGCAAGAAAATATTGTCGCGCAGGGTGGTGGATACAATTAGGCCTTCCTGAGGTACATAGCCAAATACGTTTCTAAAGCTAGATGTATCTTTTGAAAGCAAATTTTGATTAATAACGTAACGATCCCACTCGCAATTGGTTTCGCCTAGTAAGGACAATAGAAGCATACTTTTGCCGCTGCCTACTTCGCCGACTATCATCGCGTGTTGTCCCTTGGCAATCTTTAAAGACTCTACACTAAGGATCTCTTGATCTTGGATTGAAAGTTTCAAGTTCTTGATTTCTAGAATGTTTTTGGAAGCGATTGGCTTTAGTTCGGCTTCGCGTAGGTCAAATTTGTTTTTTGCGGAAAGAAATGTTTCAATTCGGGCAATACTGGTTGCCGCATCGAACGCGAACGTGAAAAACCATGGCATTTGACGAAAAGGACGAGTTAAGAAAACACCAAGAATCCATAGAAGCGCGAATATTTCACCTGGGCTAAGTTCACGCTTGTAGTACAAAACCAACAGACCGAGGGTCACGATGTTTACGATAAATGTGAACGATGAAGAAATGGAGTTCATCATTTGGCCATTCGTTACCATCTTGACTCGATTTCGAGTTTCGACTTCGCGTTTGTCGATAATTTTTTGCTCAATAATTTCAACCCAGCCTAAAATTCTGAGCGTGCGGATATTCTGAATCCACTCGTTTACAAAACCTAAACGTTCAGCTGCCAATGTTTTAAACCGGTAGAAAAATTTAGATTGCCGAAAAGCCAAACCGGTATTTAAGACAGTTATCCCGACCACCACGACCAGTGTGAAGAAAATCGGTGTATCGAAAAAATTAACCAGCACGAATGGCGTGATTAACAGAGGAAAGAATGTCGATGAACCGGACGGTAACGTTTGATCTAGATAGACGGTGGCACCAGACACATCTGTGGCATACAACGAAACTATTTCGCCAAGAGGGCGTTTTGTCATCGTATCTAATTTTAACGACAGCATTTTGTCATAAATTTTTTCGCCGATTTGTTTTTGCATAAAAAGAGCTTCTTTTACGCCAATGTAGTTAGTCAGCTGATTCAATAGTTGGCTTAAAACTAGAAAAAATACAGCGAGGAACAAATAGGGAAGTGGGCTGTCGAACTTCAAAAAGCTTGGTAGATAACTATGATCGTACATCACCGAATCAATAAAACTTTTTTGAAAATAGGGTGATAAAATCCCTAGAAAAGCCGCTACCAGAGAAGTGCCTAGAATCAATAGGCGATAAGGCAATCTATTTAACAAAACATATTTAGTTAAAGATTTATACTCGCGCATGACGTCTTAACCAGCCCGTTAATGTGTAGCGAGGTTTCATGGCTGTCAAAACCTCGTGGTGAAAAAGGTCACTTCGAAATAATACAAAAGTTCCACCGCGCGGCTCGATTTGTTTTAATTTTTTATCCGGATGGTTGGGTTCGTAAAGAACAAGTTCGCCCCCATCGCCGGGCTGCCAATTCGGATTTAAATAGAAAATAAATGTAAACAAACGAGGGCTGAGGCCACTAGGATTGTCGATATGTTTTCCATATTTGCCTCCCGCCGGGTAGATGGAAAAGTGAGCCTCAATATCATCGACAGGCATTCGAAAATAACGTTTTAATTCTTCGCGCGCATCATTTAACCAGATGCCGATATTTTGAGTCTCGTCAGCAAAATCGTGCAGCCAGAAAATTTTATCTGAACGAATTTCTAAATTTTTAATTTCGTGTCCTTGTTTACCGATCGTAGATTCGCGAAATTGATTTTCAGCATTCAGTTTTTCAACGTGATTTTTCCAGTACGAAACACTGTCACTGTCAAGAAATGCATCCTTCGTGTAGAATCCTGACTCTTCAACCTGTACCATAATTTCTGTCAGCCTATCGTTTGATAACTTGTGGCAGAAATGTGGCCAATTTAGAGCGGGGGACATGATAAATATCTTTCACTTAAGAGGTTGAAGGACTATAATAGCAATAAAAATGAACAGAAGAAAGTTTTTAAAAAATAGTGTGAATTCGGCAAAGGCTCTGGGCCTGCTTAGCGTGACTGGTTGCGCCGCGCTTGATCGCTATTTTGAAATCGAAAAGTCAGATTATTCTAAAGAGGTCCTTATCTTTGGTGGTGGTGTGTCTGGGTTAAGCGCTGCCTATTTTTTAAAAAGGAATGGAGTCCCTTACCGCGTATTTGAGGGGTCTAGTCGCATGGGCGGACGTATACTGTCTCAAAGATTTCCCGCTCCTGTCACCAGTATCGATCTGGGGGCTCGTTATGTCGATTCCATGGACCAGGACGCTATTGAACTCATCAAGGAAATGAATGTCGATTTGGAAGAGGCACCCATTCGTAAGAATTCGTATTTCTTCTGTATGAACAAAGACGTCATGTCATATAAATCCATCCTTGCCGCCTATTCACCCACAATTAAAGCTTGGAACAAAGAATTGGCGCGTATTCGAAAACTAACTGATCAGTTGACGGATGAGCCATACAGCGAAGAGATCGCCCATGGGTTAGCGGCCTATGACAAGATTTCGTTTTCTGACATCGTGAACGATTCCAAATTAGATTTTAAAGGTAGATCGATTTTTAAGAGCTGGGCTGAAATGCATTTTCAAAAGAAAGCGACCGAAATATCGTTTCTCGAATGGCTTTTCCATTTTGAAAAACTAACTTTATCTAGCAAGAAAATGTATTTACCAAACGGAATGACTCAATTCGTAGATATTCTAAGTCAAAGAGTGAGTGGTGTGATACCAAACTACAGTATGCAACAAGATTCTAAGTTGGTCGAAATTAGTCGTCAGAAAGAACGTTGGGTTTGTCATATTCAAACAAAAGAAGGTTTGAAAAAACTAAGTTCACCGTTCGTAATTTTGGCGCTGCCATTTAATCAGATCAAGTATATCAAAGGCATTGATCAAATATTTACGAACAAAGATTTTAAAAAGGCGATTCATCAAGCTCAATTCAAATCTAGTTATCGTCTTGTTTACAAGACAACTCAGAAATCAGCGAAAGAAAATGGCGAATACTATTTCTTCGAAACAAATCGTTTTAAAGTGACGAAGGAAGATCACGTTTTCACTATCGATTTAGAAGGGCCTATTGAGGCGGCAGACACCGGGATCATGAAATCCCAAATGGCTTCTGTTTTTGGTTTAAAGGATTTTGACGAAATTAATTTTTACTCTTGGACACAGCATCCGCAAGTTAATGGCAGCGAATTGAAGTTAGACTCAAGTTCGCTGCTGTCGATTAAAAAAGCATACCTAGAAAACTGGGATCGTATGAGTTTACAATTAGTCGGTGACTATCTTATTTCACCCGAAGGAGCGAGTCTAAACGACTGCATAAAAACGGCTCGTAGAGCGTCTAAGAGTCTGATGACTCAGGTCCTTGAAAAAGATTGGACTTAGTGGCCTCGGGACGCAGCGCCGCTTGATTTCATTTTTTTATATTCGTCTTTTAATTGTTTCATTTCATATTCAAGAATACGGATTTTATATTCGGCTTGATCCAGTTTTGAATTTAGGATCAAAAGATCGCGTCGATTCATGTCACGCAATGTAGGCATTTTTTCTTTTTCTGTGTTTTTTGATGGAGTCACGATGTCTTCCATCGACGGATCTAGTTTTTTAAGTTCAGTATACAAGGTTTCCCGGCTCATGATGAGCGAACCTTTGTTAAATGCATTTTCCAGATTTCCATTCTCGGCTTTCATAGCGACGCTGACGGCGTATGCTTTTTGAGCGCTTTGAATTAACTCCTGCGTTTCCGAGTAAGACGGTGGAAATTTCTTTTGGATGATACTTATGCCGATCACAATTAAAATCACTACAACAGCGACAGTTTTAAATATGCTTAAAAGCAAATTTGCGATGAATTTCATTCAGTCTCCACTCAAACTCATTTGCCATAGCGAATATATTCAATATTGAGTTTATAGATATGTAAACTATTCAGATCAAAATGAAAAATACTTTGATCTGTTACCGTTAGACTATACAACACAGAAATGAATATCAAAAAAGAAATTTTAAGCCACGTCCTGCCGTCACCTCATCAAGAAGATTCTGAGTTTAGTTCTGAAGAGAAAGTAGAAAAAATCAAAGCTCATTTCACTGAAATTATGAAAATACTTGGCCTTGATCTATCAGACGATAGTTTGAAAGATACACCTAAACGTGTGGCTAAAATGTACGTGAATGAAATTTTCAAAGGATTAAACACAGCAAACTTTCCTAAGATCACAACGATCGAAAATAAAATGCAGTATGATCAAATGATTGCGGTAAAAAACGTCGACTTAATTTCATACTGCGAGCACCACTTTCAAACAATTCAAGGTCATGCGACGATTGCGTATATCCCCAGCAAAAAAGTCATCGGGTTATCTAAAATCAACCGTATCGTTGATTTTTTCTCTCGCCGTCCTCAAGTCCAAGAACGCCTGACTAAACAAATCGCAGATTGCTTAGAGTACGTGTTGGAAACGCCAAATGTAGCTGTGTATATCAATGCGAAACATTTCTGCGTGATTGCACGCGGGATTGAAGATGCGAATTCTACTACGATCACAACCGATTTGCGTGGCGATTTTAAAACTCGCGCCGAAACCAGAAAAGAATTCCTACAGAATTGTAACTAGAAAACCACTTTGAAAAATGGCAAAAAAAAAGCTACGCATTTCTGCGTAGCTTCTAAGCTCTTCCTTAGGGAAGAAAACAAAACTATTGTTTTGCAGCTTCTTCAGATTTAGCTTTAGCTTTTTTGCTTTTTTTAGCTTTCTTTTCAGCTTTTTTCTCAGCGTGATCAGCACCGTGAGCAGCATCTTTAGGAGCTTCAACTTTAGGTTGTTCAGTTGGAGCAGCAGCAGCAGCAGCTGGAGCTGCAGTGTCGTTAGCGAAAGCTACAGTAGCCATAACAGATACTAAACCGATTAATAATGATTTCATAAGATCTCCTTATATATAAAGTCCTTAATTAGACTCTTTGTTGATGGATTTAGAATACGGCATCTCATTAAAGACCATATTAAAACCAAATTAATTATTTTTAATCTTGAATTGAAACTGGGCACCTTTAGGGTCCAGGTTGTTGAATTCTATAGCGGATTTATGAAGATCGCTTATTTTTTTGACAATGGCCAGACCTAATCCATAACCCGACATCTGGCTCATTTCTGGAGCTCGACTAAAACGTTCAAATAAGATAGGCGCCATTGTGCTTGATATACCAGGTCCTTCATCTGCCACCGTAACAATAGAGTAATCATCCTCCCAAATCAGATCGATACGAATCTGACTATTAGGTGGAGAGTACTTGATCGCGTTTTCTACCAAGTTGTAAAACAGATGTCTGAGTAGATCAGGATCGCCAATAACTTTAGGGCTGGCGTGATCATTGTCGATAATGTTGAAAACGATCTTCTGTTGTAGAGACTGTGCTCGTTTTTGCAAATTTGAAACAACTTTTAAGATTATTTCTTCCAAGTGAATACCCGAGAAAAGCTTAACATGCAATCCGGCATCTAGGCGGGCGAGTAACAACATATCTTTGATAATATCTATCAAATGATTCACTTCTGTTTCTTGGCTTAGTAAAAATGCTTTAGATTCACTATCGAGTTGTTGTTGACTCAAACGTGCTTCCAGCGATGACTTTAAGATAGTCAGTGGGGACAATAGTTGATGAGATGCATCGGCAACGAAACGTTCCTGGCTTTGAAATGATTTTTCAATACGATCTAGCATCTGATTCATAGTTAGCGCTAGTTGCCGAAATTCATCGCGAACGGGGCTTACGGGAACGCGTTCCGACAAAACATTGGCGCGAATTCCGTGAGTTTTGGTGATGATTTCTCGCACGGGAATAAGGGCGCGGCCGGACAAAAAATATCCAAGTAGCATCGAAATTAAGATAGCTAGTGGAATGCCAAATTGAATGACTTGAAGTCGATTATCAATTTGAGTTTCTAAAAGCGTACGAGGTGCTAGAACTTGCAAAAAATGCTGTGGGTTTTGATTTTCAATGGGAAATGTAATTAATCGATAAGAATCTGATTCCGAATCGGGAAGTTTGCCAATGTCATAGATAGTTTTAAAAGTGACGTCGGTACCAGTTTTAATTTTTTCAAGCTGGTCTTCAAAAGGGGGTAGATAATTTCCTAAATTTCCAAACTGACTCAGAATCTTGCCATCCCGGTTTCTAAGTAGGATACGAGTGGTGCCCAGTGAAAACGGCAGGATTTTTTGTTGGTCTAATTCGATGCTGCCCACGTTGATAGGTCCATGGCTGATTTGGTTTTCAATCGATTCACTGATGTCGATGCAGTAGTTGTACAACGCATCGTCGAAGTCCCGTTTGAGGGCGTCTATGGAATAATCAAAAACTAACAAGTTGAACGATATTGTTGTGACGCCGAATATGAGGGCGAATATCAACGTCAGACGGACGCGAAAATTCATAAAAATAAAAATTCGGCGGAAAATATTATTTAGCCTGCCGATGAGGTATTTCAATGGGACGTCTCGCCGGAATCTTCGCTTTTCATCACGTAGCCAACACCGATCACCGTATGAATTAATTTTGTTTCAAACGGAGCATCGATCTTCTTTCTAAGCATGTTAACGTAGACATCAATAACATTACTTTCGGAATCAAAATGGACATCCCAAACATGTTCAGCAATGGATGTGCGGCCAAGCGGCCGATTTGGATTTCGCATAAAATATTCTAATAATGAAAATTCTTTTAAAGTCAGCACGATTTCTTTTTGAGCGCGATGAACTTTACGTAAAACTAAATCCATTTCTAAGTCGGCAAAATTTAACTTAGTATTCAAAACCTGTGTCGTCGATGTTTGACGGCGTAAAAGTGCGCGAACTCGCGCTAGTAATTCTTCAAAAGAATAAGGCTTGGTCATATAATCATCAGCACCAGAATCTAGGCCCGCTATTTTATCTTTGGTGCTAGAAAGTGCTGTTAGCATCAGAATGGGGGCATTTAAACCATCGCGGCGCAAATGACGAGCGGTATCGATGCCACTTTGATCGGGCAAACCGACATCTAGAATGACCAAGTCATATTCCGACGAACTGCAATAGGATTCCGCAGATAGGCCAGATTCTGCCACATCGACAGAGTAACCTGATTCGGTCAGTCCTTTTTTTAAGAATTGAGCCATTTTAGCTTGGTCTTCGACAACTAGGATACGCATTATTTTTTGAGGATATCATCCAAAACAGAATCTATGTCACTTTTTTTCTTTTCGGCGGCTTTGATTTCAACCAATTCGACGCCAGTGATGACGTCTTCGCTGATTTTGACAGTGACGTTTTGATTTTTGTTTTTCTGACTTTTAATTAACTTTTCTTTGAAGGCACCTAAATTTGGATCGTCTTTTAAAATGTACGGGCCTTTGTTCTTACCATCGAAAAAGACTTCGATCGTGTCCGTCTCGCGTATTAAATTCACGTGGCCACTGAAGGATTTAACCGAGTCTTCTTTTTCGTAGATGTCGGCACTCATTGTTTGTGATTTTTTAGGGGGTGTGGGATCAGAGCCACCTTCTTGTGCATTCACAGCATTCACGGAAGAAACCGAAACGATAAAAAACACTGAAGTCAGCAGTCGTCTCAAAATGACACTTGATGCGAACATATTTCCCCCTAAACCAGTACCCTAGAGTGTATAACAATACCTTTGGTATAAAAAGTAATATTTGAAGAGAGCCGAAACATACTATAGACTATAGGTAATTAAAACTTAAGACGTTTTAGAGGTTGTTATGAATTTAGGATGGACAGAAATTCTTTTAATTGGTGGTATTGCGTTGTTAATGTTTGGTCCGTCGCGCTTGCCAGGTTTAGGAAAATCATTAGGTGAAGCGATTCGCGGGTTTAAAAAGGGTCTTAACGAAGACGAAATCCAAGCTAACGCGCGACCTGTAAATGATCAAATTCCATTTGATGGAAAAAACCAGTCAAATCAGACGGAAAACAAATCAAATACCTCGACACAGAATGAAAAAACTCATACTTAGTAGGGGATGGTTAAACTAACACAGACTGTTCAAAAAGGTGGCTGTGCCGCAAAGGTAGCCGCGAGTGAATTACGATCGATTTTAAATCAAGTACAATTCCCAAATGCGCATGCTGAGCTTTTAGTGGATGGTCGGCATTTCGATGATGCTGCGATCTACAAAGTTAACGAAGAAACGTCATTAGTTCAGACTTTAGATTTTTTTACTCCCATTTTAGATGATCCATTTATGTTTGGCCAAGTGGCTGCGGCCAATGCCTTAAGCGACGTTTATGCCATGGGTGGATTGCCGAAAACAGCGATGGTTATTTTAGCCTATCCACTGGCGACGTTTGAAAAAAACTGGGTCGTGGCTTTACTTCAAGGTGTCGCCGATAAAGTCAAAGAAGCCAAAGCCAACATCGTGGGTGGTCATACGATCGATGATGACACGTTAAAACTTGGGTTATCGGTTACCGGATACTGCGACACTAATAGATATTGGACAAATCAAAATTGCCAAGACGGTGACGTACTTATCTTAACAAAATGTATTGGGACAGGCACTCACACGGCGGCGCTTAAACGTCAATTCGTGAACGAAAGTGAAATCATGGCCGTCGTCAATTCTATGCGACAGTTGAACGCAGTTCCTGAGCTGCTGAGTTCAAAATTGTACTCGGCCGTTCACGCGGCCACTGATATCACGGGGTTTGGTTTAGCTGGACACGCATTCAATATGTCAAAAGCATCTAACAAGCTTTTTGACATTCAGTTTTCTGAAGTGCCACTTTTTGAAGGTACGCTAGAATCATTAGACCGTGGTTATTTAACTAAAGCACATCGAACCAACCGCGAGTATATTAAAGATTCAGCGAACATGTCGGCTTTGAAGGAATTAGAGATTCTAACATTATGTGATCCGCAAACCAGCGGTGGTTTGTTACTGTCAGTGGATCCTGTGCATGTGGATGAAGTTTTAAAAACAGTTCAAACCCAGTTTCCTCAGTCGTGTATTATAGGAAAAGTAAAAAGAAACGATGGCAAAGAGTTTCTGAGATTTTCATAAATGTCTGTTTTGGATGGGTGGGTTGAAGAAAATGAAATCCTGGATTTAGTTCGTAAAGGACATCATTGGATTGATGTTCGCGCTCCGATCGAATTTGAAAGTGGATCTATTCCTAACGCTATCAATTTGCCAATCATGACAGATGAAGAACGGCACTTAGTCGGGACCTGCTTTAAAAAGCAAGGCCGCGAGGCCGCTATACAATTGGGTCACCAATTAGTTTCAGGCGAAAATAAAGAACAGAAAATAGCGGCCTGGATCGCCGAGTTCAAAAATAAAACACCCAATATTTCACTATATTGTTTTCGTGGAGGGCTACGCTCGCAGATCTCTCAATCGTGGTTGCGTGATCGAGGATTCCCTATTCGCCGTGTTCGTGGTGGCTACAAACACATGCGAAATTTAATGCTTCAACACTTAAGGCATCGAATTATTTCTGCGCCAGTGCATTTGGTGTCGGGCTCAACCGGCAGCTGGAAAACCCATTTTCTTCAATGGTTAGCGGAAGAGAAACATTTGGTTTTGGATTTGGAAAAATTCGCGGGGCATCGAGGATCTGCATTTGGTAAACGGGGAAAACAACCGGCACAAATTAATTTCGAACACGACATAGTTAAATGCATTCTAGATCGGGATGATGAGTACGATGGCAGCAAGCCGCTATATATCGAGGATGAAAGCCGTATGATTGGCCGCTGCGTTTTACCAGATTTCTTTTTTGAAAAGATGCGCTCGTCCCCGATTATTTGGATTGACGAACCCCTTGAACAGCGAGTTGAAAATATTTTTTACGACTATGTGGCAATAACTGACATTGTTCAGAGTCAAGATCCGCAGCGAATTCAAGCCGTGTATGATGGTTATAAAAGAGCCCTTTCTGAAATTAAGAAGCGTCTTGGTTTAGAGAAATATTTTGAAATTCTGAAGGACCTTGATGGTGCGGAAGCATCAAGTCTAGCGCATGGCCGTCACGAATCTAATCGCGTATGGATTCAAAAATTACTAAAGCACTACTACGATCCCATGTACCTTAACAGCCTGCAACGTCGTCAACCCAAGGTTTTATTTAAAGGTACCACGAAGGAAATAAAATCATTTCTTTCGCAATAAAATTTGAAAACGGTTATCTTTAATTTCCCAACGGAAAAATAAAAACAGTACAGCTGCGGAGGTAAAGAAAAAAGCTAAAACGGTATCTGCATTTACGACTTCCTTAAAAACGATAAATGCAGCCAGTGCAGATATTGTCGGCTCTAATAATTTTCCGCAGCTCATCCAGTTAATATTTAGATAGTTCATTAAGTAAGAAAAAAGCGAATGCCCTAGGAATGTAGGGATTATGATCGTTCCAAGCAGAGCCAGCCAGGCTTCGTTACTGTAGCCCACCATGGGTGTGTGCATGGTCATTGTCGTCGCTAAGAAACATAGGGCGCAGACGAAATAAATGCCGATCCCAAAATTCCAATTATTCATTTTTTTGCGACTCTGTTTGGAAAACAGGGCATAGACAGAATATAAAACACCTGACGTTAGAGCAGCGGCTTCCCCATGCCAAGAGTCCAATCCTAAATTCAATCGACTGCGCACTAGAAAGTATAGGCCGGCCAAAGCAAACACGTAAGAAAATGCCACATTCTTTTCCAAGGGCTCGTTAAACGCGATTTTTGCTCCGACTGCAGTAAACAGGGGATTCAAGGCAAACAGGATCATACAGTGGGCGACTGAAGTGGTTTGGGCCGAGTACGAATACGACCAAAGATGTAGGTAGAAAAACACCCCGGTTAGAATGACCCATTTTTTGTTGTTGAGTATGTCGGCAAAAATTACTTTGGCTGAATCCTTATACACGCGAAACGACAGTAACAAGATACTCGCTCCCAGCATGCGCCAAAATCCAAGAGTCTCTGGAGGAATGCCACTAAACTTGATCAAAACTGCGGATTGTGACAGGCTAAAAATAGAGATTATGTAGGTGGCATAGTGAAGCATAGGCTCTATGACTGTAACCGCATTGTCGCTAAAAGTTAATTAAGATTTTTACTTGGACAAAGACCAAAATAAATATTCTATCTAGAGTAATGAACTCATCCAGCGCATCCTCTAAAATCAAGGTGGGCGTAGTCGGGGCTCGAGGTTATTCGGGTCAGGAACTGTGCCGGTTATTAACTCAGCATTCCGGCATTGAACTTGCCGCTATTTTCTACAATGAAGGTAAGCCATTTACATTGTGGAATCAGTTTCCTGAAATAGAGCGTCTGGCAAAAGCACTTAAAGTCGCGGAACCCAAGAGCCTTGATTTGGGGAGCTTCTTGGCTTCGTCAGAAAAACTGGACGTCGTGTTCTTGGCAACACCGAATGAAGTGTCACTCGAGTTAGCTGAGAAATTTTTAAATCGCGGTATTTCCGTCATCGATTTGTCAGGGATCTTCCGATTGAATCAGGTTGAGCCTGGTGTCAGCCAAAGTTTATATCAAAAGTTTTACGGTATTGAACACAGTCATCCAAAAGCTTTGAAGCAGGCTCATTATGGACTGCATCCATTCAACGGCAAAACCATTTCGGCCCTGAAATCAGGCGCTCCATTTTTGGTAGCGAATCCGGGTTGCTATGTAACTTCGGTTTTGATGGCTGTTATCCCGTTATTGAAGCAGGGTTTGATTGATCCAAAATCTATTATCGTTGATGCTAAGTCAGGCGCATCTGGCGCGGGAAAAAAGGCTAACGAAAACTTGTTGTTTTCAGAATTATATAGCGACTTCTATCCTTACAAAGTCCTTCAGCACCAGCATGTTCCGGAAATGGAAATGTATTTGGATGTATTCTCTGAAAAAGGATCGAAAGTCGTGTTTACGCCACATTTGTTGCCGGTGTTTAGAGGCATTCTTTCAACATGTTATTTAAAGTGGTCGCCAACTGTGCAGGGACTATCTGTCGAAGAAAAGAAAGCTCGCCTGCGAAAAGCCTATTTGGCCGCCTATGAAAATTACCCGTTGGTAGAGTTTGGAGACATGAAAGAAATGCAGAAGAAAATCTCGGTCAAAGCGATTGCTAGCACCAGTTTAACCGCCATCGGTTACGATTTGGACTCGGATAATTTAATTGTGTTTTCTGCACTGGATAATTTGTTAAAAGGCGCAGCTTCGCAAGCAGTTGAAAATTTAAACTGTATTTATGGGTTTCCCCAATCTGAAAGTTTGCTTTAGCGGGAGTCATTATGTCGATTGAATCAAATATTAATATTACTAAGTTGCCTCAAGGTTTTAAAGCCGCGGGAATTAACTGCGGTGTGCGACGATATCGTCCCGATTTGGCGTTGGTGTTTTCTGAAACTCCCTGCGTAGCCGCGGGTGTTTTTACTTTGAATGAATGTAAGGCGGCTCCGGTAGTGTACTGCCAATCTATAGTTCCTAGCGATTCCGTTCGCGCCATTGTTACAAATTCGGGACAAGCTAATGCAGCCACGGGGCCCGAAGGTGTTGAAAATAATCTAAGAATGGCGGCAGGACTTGCTAAAGAACTTGGTTGTTCGCCTAATCAAGTTTTGACGGCCAGCACGGGAGTGATTGGGCAGCAGCTTGCAATTGATAAGATTGTTTATGGGTTTCCTGAACTTGTTCGCCGGGCTACCAACGATGCGGATTTATTTTCATTAGCCATTTTGACAACGGATTTGGTTCCTAAAACAGCATCGAAAGAAGTGACGTTGTCGGGTGGACGTATTCGGATTACGGGCGTCTGCAAAGGTTCAGGCATGATTCATCCGAATATGGCTACGATGCTGGGATATATTTTCACCGACGTGGTTTTGACTCCAGAACTAGCGCAAAAATATTTAAAACGTGCAGTGGATCTAAGTTTCAACCGCATTAGCGTGGATGGTGATTGTTCTACAAATGATACTGTTTTCTTGCTGGCGAATGGTAGTTCAAACGTCGATTTAAAAAATTCTTCAGATGAAGAAATATTTTTCCAAGGTCTTGTAGATGTATCTCAAGCACTAGCAAAAAAAATCGCGATTGATGGCGAAGGTGCTACGAAACTGATCGAGGTTTCATTGACTGGATCACCAACTCAAGCAATCGCGGATAAAGCGACTCGTGGTATTACAGTTAGTCCATTGATCAAAACGGCAATTCATGGTGAAGACCCTAACTGGGGTCGAATCCTAGCGCGATTAGGTGCCGAGGGTGTACCGGCGGCGGCCATCGAGAAAATGGTCCTACGCGTGCAAGGCCAAATGCTATTTGAAAACGGTCGTCCCACGACGTTTGATCGCGCGAACGTACGCGAGCTTTTGAAATCGAATGTCGTAAAAATTGAAATTGAACTTAACTCAGGCCATTTTCAGTCAGTAGCCTGGGGTTGTGATTTATCTAAGAAATACGTAGAAATTAATACGGAGTACACAACATGAAAAAAAATGAATTGTTGGTCATCAAACTGGGCGGATCTTCGTTAGAAAGCGAAACCGTAGTTCAATCGTTGGCTAAAGATTTTAAAAAACTTCATGATCTAGGTTACACAATGCTATTGATTCACGGTGGTGGACCAGCCATCAATGCGGCATTAACGGAACGAAATATCATTTGGGAATTTGTAGATGGGCAACGAAAAACAACACCCGAAATGATGAAAGTTATTGAGGCTACTTTATTTGGTATCGTTAACCGTCGACTACAGACTCATTTTTCAGCACATGGTGTTCCTATTTTAGGTATTTCGGGTTCTGATATGGGCATCTTGCGCTGCTTACCGTTGAATGATGACTTAGGCTTGGTCGGTCAGGTGACCGGTGTAAACCACGCATTATTGAAGAAAGTAATTGATCTACCGGTAGTGCCGCTTATAACGCCAGTTGGCAGTGATGAAAAAGGTAACAAATTTAACATCAATGCCGACATGGCAGCGATGCATATTGCGACCAGTTTAAAAGCAAAAAACTTGATCTATATGACCGATCAAAAGGGCATTTGGGACCAAAACAAAGAGACAATTAAGCAAATCGACGCTTTGGGCTTGTACCAATTGATGCAAACTAAGGTTGTTCAAGGCGGAATGTTAGTGAAAGTTAAATCCGTAGTTCAAGCCCTTCGTGAGGGAGTGGAAGAGGTCGACATCATTGATGCCCGAGCGGAAAATTCGTTGTTTGATTTAGTTCACTCGAAGAAAAGCTTGGGCACTCGCTGCTACCAAAACTAAATCCAGGGTTGATTTTTCTTCTTCTTTGCTAATTGAGATTTTCTGATCGGGGTAGCGCAAGGGCAACACAATCCGAAATTCTAAATTAGCAAAGAAGAAGAAAAAATCGTTTTCGCCACGCCCGACCGTTTCGGGGGGGGGGATCCCGACGTTCGATTTTGCGTCACATCCCTAAGTGTCTGTTAAAGTTCTAAGCGTCAAAATCCCGATCACAAAGGCCCCTGCGCCGCCCCGATCTTTCTGAATTACAAGTAGGAAAGGAAGACAGAATCCAAGGGGGTGATTGTTTAACGGGCACAAAGCAAGACTCTCACCGCTTTGCAGCGATTTCCAATAACAAACCAAACGGGGTGACAAGTACAACGGATTTTGGCTATCATTTCGAAATATCAAGGAGACATCATGTTTAACTCAAAACTTATGGTAGGATTATGCGTAGCCGTTGCTTTCGGAATGGTTGCTTGTGAAAAGAAATTAGATACGGATCAAAAAAAAGCAAGTTATGCAATTGGACAACAATTGGGTAAGAACTTCAAAGACAACAACGTTGATTTCGACGCTGATGTTTTAGTTATGGCTCTTAAGGATGTGAAAGAAAACAAAACTAGCAAAATGACCCAAGAAGAAATGGGTAAAGCTATGCAGAAACTTCAAGAAATGGCGCAAGCTAAACAAGGTGAAGTAGCAGAAACAAACAAGAAAAAAGGTGAAGAGTACCTTGCTAAGAATAAAACAGCGGCTAACGTAAAAACGACAGAATCTGGTCTACAGTACGTAGTTGAAAAAGAAGGCAATGGAAAATCTCCTTCAGACACAGACGAAGTTAAAGTTCACTACACAGGAACTCTAACAGATGGAACTAAGTTTGACTCTTCTGTAGATCGTGGTCAGCCAGCTGAATTTCCAGTTAATGGCGTGATCAAAGGCTGGACAGAAGCTTTGAAACTTATGAAAGAAGGTTCAAAGTACAAACTAACTATCCCAGCTGATTTAGCGTACGGTCCAATGGGTCGTCCAGGTATCCCACCAAATTCAGTATTGTTATTCGATGTTGAATTGCTAGAAGTTAAAAAAGCTCAAGCTAGCGCAGCTCCGGCAGCTAAACCTTCTAAAAAGAAAAACTAAGTTAAATGAGTGGATTTAATTTTAACTTAGATCCGATTCAGAATTTTGTTTCTTGGTTAGATGAAGCCGTTGAACAAAAAATGCCAGATCCGAACGCAATGGCTCTGGCAACTGTGAACAAAGAGAATAAACCGTCCGTGCGTATCGTTTTTTATAAAGGTATGATTCGGGACGGTTTTTCTTTTTATACAAACTACACAGGGCGTAAAGCCCAAGATATCGCACTCAATCCAAATGTCTGCGTGAATTTTTTCTGGTCGCCTTTAGAGCGTCAAATTCGCATCGAAGGCAAAGCTCAAAAAACAACACGTGAAGAATCGGAAGCGTATTTTAAAACACGGCCTCGCGTTTCACAGCTAGGTGCCTGGGCTTCGAATCAAAGTCAGCGATTAATGTCGTTGGAAATCCTTTCGAATAAATTCAAAGAACTTGATTCGCAGTATGCCGGGAAAGAAATTCCCTGTCCGCCGCATTGGGGTGGATTCATTATTGTTCCTGAAGTGATTGAGTTTTGGAATGGCCGCCAGGGCCGTATGCATGAACGTTATCAGTATACGCGTAATGGCAGTGACTGGGACCGATCATTCCTGAATCCATAATGAAGCGCATTTTAATCACGGGCTTTGAGCCTTTTAGCGATATAAAAAATAATCCCAGCGAAACATTAGTTCACGATCTGTATCAGCAATTAAAAAATCAAAAAAAAGTCGACGTTCAGAAGATGATTTTACCGGTAGATTACTTGAAAGCAGAAAGTGATTTAAGTAAAATCGATTTTGCAAATTATGATTTTGTTTTTCAATTTGGTGTCGCATCTAAACGAACGAAAGTGTGTCTAGAACGAGTGGCACTGAACTGGATTGAATCTTCGATCCCTGATAATTCTGGTGCTCATCCCAATTGCCGACCTATTGATGACACCTTGGAGTCTTCGAAAATTAACACTTTAGATCTGCAGAAACTGGCGGCACGGTTGAATTCGGAGTTTCCTGAATCGGTTGAAGTGTCCTTGTCAACCGGTGCTTATCTTTGTAATTTCGTCTATTTTAAAACACTGTCTAAAACTTCGAAATGTTTGTTTGTTCACGTTCCATCATCACTAGTAAATGAAGGTCGGGATTGGAGTCGCACTACAGATACCTATAGAAACACGCTGGCCCAAATAGCCTTTCGTATCATTGAATTTACGCTTTAAGATTTTTGTACATCATCCGCAATGAATCTTAAAAAAGCTAATGAAGTGATTCTGGGCAGACTAAATAGAACTCTGGGATTTCGATCGAGTATTCTTCGCCCTCGTCTGTCATCATTTGGTAGAAACCTTTCATTGATCCACACGATGTCGTTAAGGGGCAAGCGCTGTCGTATTCAAATGTTTGGCCAGGTTGGATTTTGGGTTGCATCCCGATAACGCCTGGGCCTTTAACTTCTTCAATGCGGCCAAAAGCATCGGTAATGATCCAATGGCGGTGTTGAAGTTGGGCGCACACAGGGCCAACGTTCTTAATCTGAATTTTATATGCAAAAAAATAATAGTTATGGTGCGGACGAGACTCGGCCTCGACATACACTACTTTGGCTTGAATTTGAAAGGTCGGTTCAACAGTTTTAATTTTCGACATACGGTAAATGAAAAGTTAATCAACTTGAAGTTCGAATTCAAGCTTTAAATGGCAAGTTGTGTAGCTTGAAAAAGATTGGGTAGTGGTCTGATGGCAATTCTAGCTTTTGTTCTAGCGTCGTGGGCAGGTCTAAGGCGAAACCATAGGCATCTTTATAGCGATAAACCATAGCCGAAGTTTTATCTAAATATTGCGCGGCTTTGGGTGTTAAAAAGCAAAAATCAATCTGGCGACCTTCACTGCGTAAGCCACTGCGGACCTGGGCATAAGTAGCCCGTTTATCATCGGCTTGTCCGCTCAGTTCTAAGACATCCTGCATTTGGGTGTTTTGATATAAATACTTAAATTCTTCATCCGTCATGCGGGACGAGGCATTGCCGTTAAAGTCACCGGCTAGTATCAACGGAACATTGGGGTTTCGTTTTTGAACTTCGTTGGCAATGTCGATAACGGTTTTAAGTTCTGCTTGTCGCCTTGCAAATCCACCCGGGTCTTTCTTTTCAGGATCAAGGCGAGATTTTAGGTGTGTTAACAAGATATTCAAAAATGGCTTGTCGGACTCGCGTACGAACAGTTTAAGTTCTGCGCAGTCACGAGATAGCTTGTGCTCGGGCGGGTTCTTTAAAAACTTTTCAGAGTCGTAATTGAAATTGATCAATCGATGCTTGTTCGTCGATAAGTCGAAATAGAATGGCATGTTTTTGCGTACTAGGAAACCAACGTCTATATTACGATCAGAATTTCCTTCCATTAACGCGGTCGAGTATTTGTTCTCTAGAAAAAGCTCGTTGAAATGTTTTAAAGATTCAGGGCCGCCGACTTCACAAAGTAAGATAATGTCGGGGTCCATGTCTTTAAAGGTACGCGCCAGTTCTTTTAGCTTATTTAAATTTTTATTTGGGTAGATCGAAGTCGATAGTTTTTGCCACTGAATTTCGTCTAATTTAGTATGCTCTATAGTAGGAGGCTGGTCGAATAGCAGAAACAGGTTTTCTGTATTGAGTAGCGCAATTTTTAAATCAATTGATTCAGTCCAGGGCATAATACTACTATTATGCTGTGGGTAAATACACTATGCAAATCGAAAAGTAAGGAAAAGTCATGAAATCACTAATATTTCCTAAAATTAAACCATGGAATGCAGATCTAAAAAATCTTATCAAATCGATAGATTTGTTTAAGTCTCAATTCAAAAAGAACCAAACTAGACAAGGCCTAGTCATTGTAACCAGTGCTATGGATCAGAATCAGAAGGACGAGGTATTTAAGACCATCTTCGACAAACTAGCCCTGGATTGGGAAAAGAAAACAAGTGCCAAGTCATTTGCCTCGGATACCTTGTATTTCCAGACGAATTGGGGATTGGTGTGGTTATGCAATCAGCCCAAATCATCGGCTAAGTTTTTTTCAGATTCGGAATGGACTTGGGCTAAAGAAACATTTGGATCATTACTTGGGCATTTCCGATTGCACAAATTAAAGCAGGTTTATGTATACACGGGCGAAGAAAAGAAATCGGTGATTGTGCCGGCCCTTGTTGGTCTTGAAATGGCGTTTTATCAATTCAAGAATTTTTCTGAGTTGAAATCTGATGATCTACCTGAAATTCATTTCGATAAACTGGATAAAAACGATGTTCGTGAAGCACAAAACTTTGCGACGAGTTTGAATCTGACTCGTCATCTTGTCAACTTACCGCCAAATCAGCTGACGCCAAAAAGTTTCGTTCAAATGGCAAAAGGACTGAAATGGGGACGCAATGTTAAAATTGAAGTGTGGGATCAGCGCCGACTAGCTAAAGAGAAAATGAATTTACATTTAGCGGTCGGGCAGGGGTCCGATAACCCACCGTACTTGCTACATATTAAGTATGCTAAACGTGGAAATGCAAAATCGATCGCGTTTGTTGGCAAAGGGATCACATTCGATACTGGCGGATTAGATATTAAACCCGCGTCAGGTATGCGTTTGATGAAAAAAGATATGGGTGGTGCTGCGGCAGTTCTTGGATTAGCGCACTACGTGGCTCAGCATGATTGGTCTGTTGATTTTGATTTCTATATGGCACTCGCTGAAAATTCTATCAATGGAAATGCCTTTAGACCTAGTGATGTGATCACATCACGTGCTGGCTACACTGTTGAAATTGATAACACGGATGCAGAAGGGCGCCTAGTCTTAGCCGACTCCTTAGATTTAGCAACGAAAGGAAACAACAAACTGGATTGCGTGGTGAATGTGGCAACATTGACCGGTGCGATCAAAGTGGCGTTAGGTGCAGATGTAGCGGGATTGTTTACGAATGACGATGAGTTAGCCGATGAATTGGTTTCATCGGGTCGTCGTATGGGTGATCATTGTTGGCGAATGCCTTTGGTTGATAAATATTTTGGTGGCCTAAGCAGTTCGTTTGCCGATTTTAAAAATTCGTCCGAAGGTTTTGGTGGCGCCATTACGGCTGCGCTGTTCTTGCAGAAATTTGTGAATCAAAAACGATGGGCTCATTTAGATATCTATGGATGGAATGATAAACCGACAGGCAGCTTGGGATTTTCAGGTGGCAGTGGCCAGGGTGTTGGCATGCTGATCGACTTTATTAGTAAATATAGAATTGAAAAGTAATTATCGAGTAGGGCTTGGGCAAAGGTTCAGGTGCCTACTTTGTTTTTCCAAAGCCCCAAAGTTTATTCTTTTTTAAATATTCGACAACCAGGCTTGGAACTAATTTTTCCCAACCTTTTTCTTTTTTCTCTATCATTTTTTGAACATCGCTTGAATGGTAATAAGTATCGGTATCATCGCAACCTGAAATATCTAGAATTTGTGAATTCTCGATAAAGTGTTGGTACAGATGTTTAACCGATTTATCTGGGAAAAAAGACTTCGTAGTCAAACACAGCAAATCATTCTTGTGAGGATAAATATAAAGCTTTGTCTGACTATCCAGTAGTTTACCTAGAGCTTCAAAAATGTGGCCTTCCAGCTGTTTATATTTTTCAGGGTCAAATAAATCCGCTAAATGGCGTGCGCTCATAACCATGACAAGGGGAGCTTGTGTATAATTTCTAAAGAATTTTTTCATTTCATAAAAGTATTTGAAATTTGAAATCAGCACGTAGTAGCCAAGGCTAGTAATAACCTGAACACGATGCCAGAATTCTTCGACATCAATATCAAACTCACTCGTGATTTCCATAATCGGAAATATGTCACTTGATTTTAGTTTCTGTTGTTTGATCTCGTGTTTAAGCTGCTCGTACCCCTTGCTCATCACATCTAGGTGAGTTTGGGTGATGGGACGGTAAAATCCACGTTGAATCAGTAGGCCTTTTCCCCAAACTGTGTCGGCAATATTAAGAACGGCATCTGATCCTGTTCCTGTTTGTGGACCAAACAGCACGCCTTCGGCAAGACCGCGTTTAACAAGTTCGATATTCATTTTTTGATTGTTGAAGTTTTTAAATGCGGGACCTGTAAACTTAATCACATCGATAACGATTTGACCCTGCTTTAAACCGTCAACCAAGAAATTCATAAAATCAGTTGGGTCTTCTGAATGATAAAATGCAGAGTACACAAGATTCACACCTAACATACCAAGCGCTTCTTGTTGCTGTAGGCGTCGTTGGTCCATCATGCGGACGTGAAGAATAATATCATTGTGTTCCGCACCTGGTTTTTTTTGAAAACGAATTCCCATCCAACCATGACATCTTGGCGATTCCGCAGATCCTGTCGCGACTGTATTGGCGTAAGCAAAAAACGTTGTTTTGTTACCACGATGTTCATTAAGGCGTCGTAGTAAAAGCGAATATTCTTTTTCAAGCATACGATTTAGTCGCGATTCGACAACATAACGACCGTTTTTTTCTTTTCCATAGATTTCATCGCTGTAAATCATATCGTAAGCAGAAATAGTTTTCGCAATGGTCTGCGATGCACGGCCAGCTTGGAAAAAGTGACGGGCAACTTCCTGTCCGGCGCCGATTTCAGCGAAGGCGCCGTATATATTCATGTCCAAATTTACTCGTAAGGCTTTCCCTGTTGTTGTTCTGGATCCTAAAACTTCAGGTTGTGTTTTATCAGACATGCTTGTCTCCTTGCGCATTCGATTTCACCCAACCGGTGATGGCTAGGCTCAATGCTTTCTCTACAGGGATATTGATTTTTTTGATTTTAGATTTATCAATGAGAATAGTAAAACCGCCTAGTGCGTAACTGAGAGGAATGTACACGGCTACTTTTTCATCAAATTTTGCTTTTAGATCGGCCTCTTGGGTTCCGGGAACATCTTCAAAATGATCGCGTGTGACTAAACCAACTACATGAGTTCCATCTTGCAGCTCTACCATTACAACACTTTTTAAATCTTTTTGTCCATCGCTGCTAAATAGGCCCATTAAGTCTTTTAGTGGTGAATACAACGCTTTGATGAGCGGAACCTGAGTCAGACGATTTTCAATTTGCTCCCAAATTGATTTTGAAATGAAGTGAGTCAGGATCAAACCAAAAATAAATATGAGGATCAGAGTAGTTAGAAGTCCCAGGCCAGGAATGTAAGATTCTTTTAAGACATCTCGAAAAAACTGTCCCAACATATTTTCAAGAATCATGACTCCGGCGTAGATCAAGTAGAAGGTAATAACAATCGGAAGGAGGGTGACAAGCCCACGCAGAAAGATGTCGGTGATTCGCTTTAGCATAAAATCATCCTCTCATAGAAATGCTTTGAAATATATGACTTTGAATACCAGTAGAGCTCACACAAACTTTGGTGTGTATCATAACTAAAGGGTCGACTTTTACGTGTCCGTAATTTCTTACCGTCGAATCTTTAAAACTCGCAAAATTTTTTCTAGTAGGGCTTTGTTTTGCACTCACAAAAAAATTTGTACGTATCAGACTGATACGCTTCAAGGTCTCTTGATCTTGTGGTTTCGGTTTTCTGGATCTGGGAGGCTAGTTTCAAAATAGCGCGTTTGTTTTTGGGAGTCTCACAAAAGCCCTAAAGCGTTCTGGACCTATGTCCGATGAAATTAGGGACATCATTTTGGAGGCGTTGTGACTGTAATTGAAAAACCGGTACGTTATCTGTTGCCTAATTCGATTGCTCAAATAATGGTTCTTGTTTCGACATTGATTTTGTCCGTGTCCTCCTCCTTTGCGCAGGCACCTAAAGTCGTACCCGGAGAGTACTTAATTAAGTATCGCGTGGACATGGGATCATCCAACGTCATTGGGAAAATTCAAAGTAAAGTAAATTTAAAAGCCGCATTCCCTGAAATGAATATGCTGCATTTCTCAGTTAAACCTGGCCAAGAATCTGCCATCGATGAAATCAAAAATGACCCTGAAGTTTTATTCGTAGAACCAAATTACATTCTAGAAAAATTAGATGATGGAACTCCGGGACAAGTTGTCGATCGTCTTTCCATGGACGAAGTTCAAGCGCAGTCTTCGTTGTCCTATTCACAAAACTACGCAGCGGTGCGAGTAGAGCAAGCCTGGTCTTTGTCGTCGGCTTATTCTGCTGGTAACCGTCCCATAGTTGCGATTGTCGACACGGGGTTGGATGGCACACATAACCTATTCAAGAACACGAATGCGCTGTGGATAAATCCTAAAGAAATACCAGGGAATGGTATCGATGATGACCAAAACGGATATATCGATGATATTAATGGATGGAATTTTATCACGAATTCGGCGTCCTATGCAGACGACGAAGGTCACGGTACACATGTAGCTGGTATTGTTGTCGGTGCTGGTTTAGATATTTTCTCGCCGAATTTAGATCAATCCAAAATCCGCATTATGCCACTTAAATTCTTGGATAAAACCGGTGCGGGCTCAACGTCAAATGCAGTTAAAGCTATCTACTACGCCGTAAATAACGGCGCAAAGATTATCAATAACTCATGGGGTGGCCCTGGTTATTCAAGTGCTCTTCTTGAAGCGCTGTCGTATGCATACGGTCAACGTGTTTTGATTGTATCTGCAGCGGGTAACAGTAGCAAAAACAATGATTCAACCGAAATGTATCCGGCGAACTATGTAGTGCCTAGTAACATTAGTATCGCAGCGTCTAGTGACACGGATAAATTAGCGTCGTTTTCTAACTATGGCGTTGGCAACGTACATGTCGCTAGCCCAGGTGTTTACATTTATTCATCTTTGCCTGGAAATATGTTTGGGTCGATGTCAGGCACATCAATGGCTGCCCCATTCGTTTCTGGGATCGCGGCGCTCGCGTTACGAGAAGCGCCATCGTTGACAGGCTATCAATTAAAAAGTTTGATTCTGTCGACGGCCGTACAAGTTGGTCCGTTAGCAGGCAAAGTCCAAACGGGTGCTCGAGTCGACGCTTATTCGCTGGTTTCACAAGCGAAATCAAATGTGGCCACGGCTGCTTCGCAGCCAGATTATAAGCCTGCTTACTCTGAGTCTCGTGAGCCCGCATCTGAAACGCAGTCGTCTCCGAAATCTAGCGGTGGTTGTGGATTGGTGAGCTCAGCAATAATGAATCAACTAGGCGGCGGCGGTGGTGGAGGTATGACTCCAGCCAACGCTATATCATTGATCTTAGTGTTGTCGATGCCATTGGCTTACTTCTTCTATCTACGAACTCGCAAACCGGCGTCACGTCGTAAATACGATCGCTTCGTTATGAAATCTGATATTAAAGTTAATATCGGCGGACGTGAACTTGTCGCTCAAATGAACACAATTTCGATGGGCGGTTTAAGTTTCAACGTGGATGAAATGCTTGAAAAAGGTGGATCATTGACAATGAGAATCAAAGGACCGGATGGTGCCGAGCTAGAGGTCGAAGGCAAAGTAGTTTGGTCAGAAGCGAACCAATCGTATGGGGTTCAGTTCTCTGAGGCCAAGCAAGGATTGGCGCAAACTATTCAAGGCTGGACATCTCAGCTTGTGAAAACAGATCGCTAGTCGTTAGGTAAATTATTGTAATCACCAAGCCCAAAGGTTTCGACCTTTGGGCTTTTTATTTTTCTAACCACGTATTAGGGAAGTCAAACGCTTGATTTTGAAAATAGATGCGTTCATAGAACATCATATTTCTAAGTATCAATTTGATATAGGTACGTGTTTCTTCGTATGGAATCTCTTCAATAAATTCGATCACATTGTCACGATTGCGAACCTGCAACCAACCCTTATAAGCGGCTGAAGAGGCGTTGTAGCCGGCGATAGAAGGTATGAAACGCCCTTGGTTTGCAGTAAGTAAGTTTTTAAGTTCTTTTGTGCCCAGAGCAATATTTACCCTAGGATCGAATAGATCAAATTCGTTTCGATAGCTGATTCCTTGTTCCCCGGCACTCAGTTTCTTTGCCAAATTTGGCATCAGTTGTAACAACCCCAAGGCATCGACCGAACTGCGAGCATAGGGATTAAACGCAGATTCCTGTCGCATAATTGAATAGACAAAACTCATAGGAACATTTCTAAGCTGACTGTTTTTCTGAACGTCATCAAAAAATGGTTTTGGAAAAAGCAGCTCGGGGAAAGAATACGTGATTGTATTTTTTTGCTCGCTTGTTAGCGCTTGAATCGAATTTAACAAATTTTGATATTGCCCAGATTGTGAGTACAGTAGCAAGATTGGCAAGTAGTTAGTTAAAACCTCTCTTTCAAGAACCTTAGACCAGCTTTGCAGGACATCGTTTTGTTCAAGACTAATCAGCCAAAGGACTTCGGAAATTTCACTTTCGGATAAATTGTTTTTTAAATTCTCTACTAAAAATTCGCGTTTATTACTTAACGATGATTTTTTTAATAATGGAATAGGTTCTTTTAGATCACGATAGGAAAGTAGAGTGTAGAACGACAATGGTTCTTTTTTTCTTAAGTTTAGCAGAACCTCTTTATAAACATCTTCTTTGCCAAGCTTTAAGTTTGCATGAGCTAACCAATATAGATATTTTGAATCCGATTCACCGCCCAACTTGTCGGTAATTTCCTGAAGTGAATTTTTGGCGGCTTCATATTTCCTATTTTTGTATTCTAACCAAGCCAAACTCCAAAGATTCTTTTCGAACAAAGAATTTTTTGTCTTAATCAGCGGATCTTTTTTCATCGGCGACTGATCATGGCTTTGCTGATAAAGTGATTTCGCTTTTTCGTAGTCTTTCTTTTCGTCGTAAATGCGTCCCAGTGTATAGGAAGCTTCCTCTTTTAAACTATTCGCAATTTTTTTCTTTTCATAGGCTTCTAGTACATCGACTGCTTTGCCTGTTTGTGATTCTGTCCATAACCAGCGAGCTTTTAAGATTTCCCATTCATTCATCCATGAATCATGTTCAGAATTTTTCTTTTGAGTATGGATCCATTTTCCCCAGCGCTCTATAAGGGCCCATTGATCTTGCTTGTTTTGAGTCGTTTTATGTATTCTGAAAATAGTTTTGAATGCTTTAAATTTTTGGTCCGCTTTGATATTTTTAGACCGAATTATTTCATTGAGGCGTTTGATTGCATCTTTGAATGAGCGATCTTTGATTAAATCCAAACTAATGTCATAGCTGTTTTTCAAAATGTCGGGTAGGTACTGCGGAAACTCGCGTTTTAATTCATAGTTTACCAAATTAACAAGTTTTTCATTATTCAGTCGTTTAGCTTCATCCAAAAGTTTTAAATACGTTTGTTTTTTTGTCTGGCGATCTTTTTCTTCTGAATTCACTTCAAGAAGTAAAATAAACTTTGTTTCTTGATTGTTTTCAGCAACCGCTTTTGTGAGTTCAATTTCTTTAAGCCATTTTTTGTATACTATTTTTTGTTTTTCCGTCAGCGGAATTTCGATTTCTGATTTTCCAGGGCAACGAGTTTTAACTAGTAAGCCGGAATAAGTATTTAGGGGGAACTGTTTGTCTTGATAAAGATCTTCAAGCAGTTTACACGCCGTTGGAATTTGAGTTTGATCTTGCAAGTACATTTGCGACCAGTGAAATTGCAGCCACCATTTTTTATTCAGGCTAGATTCCTTGATCATGGATTCCCATGATGCGGCCGATTTTAGTTGTGTTACTTCCGTTTCATTCGGAGGAAGGGTGCTAAGTTCTGCCGTTGGCTTTTGTTTATCTTTAGAAAATGTACACGACGTTGTTAAAATCGTTGCCGTTGAGAGTGCTAAAAAACAAAACCCAGATTTCCAAGTGGTCTTTTTCATATGTTTATTATGATATGACCAAGGAAATCTGGGAACGTTTTTTTGAACTAAAAATGCTTAACTAGTCGCTTGAAATTAAGCCCTCTGAAGGGCTTGGATTCTAACTTCCAAGTCCGGATGCGTTTTAAATAACGCCATCAAGCCACCTTTACCACGATTTGAAATTTTCATGGTAGCTAACATATCTTTCTCTTCACCATCGTAAGGAGTTTGATACACGGCCTGTAGTCTGCGTAACGCTGCGATCATGTTCTGACGTCCAGAATACTGAGCGCCACCTTTGTCCGCACGGAATTCACGCTGACGAGAGAAGTAGCTTACAACCATTGAACCCAGCAACGTAAATAAAATGTCACCGACTATGGTTACAGCAAAGTAAACAATGTGACGTAACTTTTCATCAACACTGTTAGAAATAATGTTGGCTAGAATTCTAGAGAAGAACATCGAGAATGTATTCACAACGCCAGTGATTAACGTCAATGTAACCATATCGCCGTTTGCGATGTGGGCAATTTCGTGTCCCAGAACACCATCTACTTCGTCGTCACTCATGCGACGAAGAAGACCAGTTGAAACCGCCACCAACGCATTGCTTTTTGAAGGTCCAGTCGCAAAAGCATTTACGTCATCAGATTCATAGATCCCAACTTCGGGTGGGCGAGGCAAGCCGGCACGACGAGCTAACTCGTGTACGCGACCAACCAAACTTCGTAATGTTGGATCATTAGTGTGTGGATCAATTGTTTTTACACCCGCTGACCACTTCGCCATCACTTTGGATAACATCAGGGAAATGAGTGCGCCACCAAAACCAAATAGCGAACAGAAAACCAGCAGCGAGCCCATGGATTGGCGGATACCTTCAAGACCAAAGAAAGCAGAAATCAACGACCAGGCGATACTGATGGTCACAATAACCAAAAGATTCGTTAACAGGAATAAACCGATACGTTTAAACATTTGCATAGAATAAGCTCCTCATGACTTTGTATTAATAAAGCCTTCTGAATCAATCTTGAGGACCTTTTAAAATTTGTCAATAAGACAGCGTAAGTATGTTTTTACACTGTCTCAGGACGGTTTTTAGAGCTAATTAACGGTGTATGACTGGTGCTAAAATGGAACTTCAGAGCTGACTGTTCCAGTTCGATAATCACTTTTCCGCCGTCGGTTAGGCGACCAAAGAGAAGCTCATCCACCAAAGGTTTCTTGAAATGCTCTTCCACTGCGCGAGCCATCGGACGTGCGCCATAGGCACGATCGTAACCTTTTTTTGCCAACCATTTCATGGCATCTGGAGAAACAATCAATTCGATTTTTTTCTCGGCCAAATTCATTTTTAAATCATCTACAAATTTGAACGCTACTTTCACGATGATGTCTTCACTTAGATCTTTAAAATGAACGACGGCATCAAGACGATTTAAAAACTCGGGCGCAAATGCTTTCTTAATTGCCTCTTGGCTTAAACGTGAACTTCCCTCGTCAACTAAACCGATGCTGCCTTTGGAAACTTCAAATGCACCGGCATTTGTTGTTAGTACAACAATCGTGTTCCTAAAGTCAGCAACACGGCCTTGAGAATCGGTTAGGCGACCTGCATCCATTACTTGAAGTAAAGAGTGAGTGATGTCTGGATGCGCTTTTTCAATTTCATCTAGTAGGATGACTGAATACGGTTGTTTACTGATAGCTTCTGTTAATAGTCCACCAGATTCATATCCTACATATCCCGGAGGCGCACCGATCAGTTTCGCTACGGAATGTTTTTCCATATATTCACTCATGTCAAAACGATGGAATGGAAGCCCCAAGATTTGGGCTAGCTGTTTACAAACTTCCGTTTTACCAACACCCGTAGGTCCTGCGAACAGGTAACTTCCGATTGGTTTGTCCGGGCGACCTAGTCCGCTGCGGGCTAGTTTCACGCTCGAAGCTAACTTATCGATTGCATCGTCTTGGCCGTAGATAAGTGCTTTTAGTTTTTTATCTAGGTCTTTAAGTTTAATGCGTTCGTTAGAAGAAATTTGTGCCAAAGGTAAACCTGTCATCTGAGCAATCGTTTCTTCGATAGCTTCGACAGTCACCGCAGCGGGTTCTTCATTTTGATTTTTTAGTTTTAAACTGCTGCCGCATTCATCCATCACATCGATGGCTTTATCTGGTAGTAATTTTCCAGAAATATGTTTCTGTGATAAATCGATAGCGGCTTTTAAAGCTTCCATCGAGTATTTAACGTTATGAAACTTTTCATACTGAGGCGCTAGGCCTTTTAAAATTTCTAAACAATCGCTGACAGATGGTTCGCCCACATCCAAACGTTGGAAGCGGCGATTAAGCGCGCGATCTTTTTCAAAGTACTGACGGTATTCTGTGTGAGTCGTTGACCCGACACAGGAAACTTCGCCATTCGCAAGAGCGGGTTTTAGTAAATTAGAGGCATCTAAACTGCCGCCGCTAGTTGCGCCGGCGCCGACAAGCGTGTGAATTTCGTCAATGAATAAAACGAAGTCAGGATTTTTCTTAATTTCCTTAACGACGGCTTTAATACGATTTTCAAAATCACCACGGAATTTAGTTCCCGCTAACAGTGATCCCATGTCTAGCGAGTAGATCACTTTGTTTCTTAAGGATTCAGGAACGTCACCTTCAACGATTTTTTTTGCCAGGCCTTCAACAACCGCTGTTTTTCCAACTCCAGGTTCGCCAATTAGTAGGGGATTGTTTTTAGTTCTGCGAGCAAGGATTTGAGTCATTCGAGTGATTAAGTCATGACGACCAATCAAAGGATCGACTTTTCCGTTGCGTGCCTTTTCATTTAGGTTCGCGCAAAATTGCTCAAGAACATTTACTTTTGCATCATCTGCGGGCTGACCATCAAATTCTTTTTTTACCTGGTCTTCAGCATCATTAAACTCAGGATCCTTTTGGATTCCATGCGAAATAAAGTTAATGATGTCAAACTGACTGATGCCTTGTTTTGAAAGCGAGAATACCGCGTGAGAATCTTGTTCATAAAAAAATGAAACTAAAAGATTGCCCTCGGTGATTTGGTTCTTGCCGGCGCTTTTCATTTGTAGAGCTGATCGTTGAATCAATCGATGGCAGGCTAGAGTAAACTCGGGAGTCCAAGATTCGTAACCACCGTAGCTTTCTAATTGATCCTCTGTAATTTCAGGAGTGTTGTTTTCCAAATAGTTTAGTAAGTCTTTTTTAAGATCGGGAATTTTAACGCCGCACGCTTCTAAGATTTCTACCGAGCGCGGCGACTGAGCTAAACTGTATAGAATATGTTCAAGAGTCACAAACTCATGACGCTGTTTTTTAGCCATTTCCGTAGCTTCAGCCAATCGACGTTCTAATTCTCTTGTCATCATATGCGACCTCTTTTGTGATCTTTTTGTTTAAGTTTCCTCTAAAATACTTTTTAGAGGGTACTGATTAAGTTGTGCAAACTGATTTGTTTGCATCACTTTCATCTCTGCAATTTCAAGTGTGTAAACGCCGGCTGTGCCAGCACCTTTTTGGTGTACATCCAGCATAATTTTGATCGCGTCTTCTTCTTTTTTACCGAAGAACTTTTTCAAAACTAAAACGACAAAGTCCATAGGGGTGTAATCATCGTTCATTAATATGACTTGATACATCTTTGGAGTATCCACTTTAGGAATAACTTGAACCGAAGAGTCCCCATCAGGAGTAAAAGGTAAGTTTTTATTATCTTGAGACATCCTTATTTCCATCATTCTTTAAGTTTAATCTTGCGTTTAGACCCTGTCTATCTGGTTCGTAGACGGATCTATAATTTAGTATGTGCATAGATTTTAAAAGCACCAGGTGGATATAGTTTTTTTTATAATCATCCAGTTATCAATGATGAGAATGAATTTTAGGGGGGGCGGTCGTCCAATGCGGGTCTATAGCTAGGATTTAGTCGAGTCAGCGTCGAGAAAACCGTGTTGCTTAGCATTTGGTCTCGGTATGTATTCAGCAGTGAATCATAATAGTTGTCATGGCGCCGTGTTTTTATCGACTTAATTTTTAGGTTTGAAAACCGATAGATTGACCATGGATTTTAATGTTTTTGAAAACTCATTTGATGTGGTGATTGTTTATGATGATGCCGGACTCATTGAGTACGCTAACTCGTCCTTCTATTTATTCTCGGGGTTATCGGTCGCTCGCGTAGTTGGAAAAATGAATTTAACCAAAGTATTTTTGGAAATGGACGACCAACCGTTACTACTAAGCAGTTTCGTGGGTATAAAAGACGCGCGACCAATGAAAGTCGTTTCCTTTAAAACAAAAAACATTGAAAAAGGTTTGGGTCAGTATTCTATCGTTCCCTATGAAGGGAAAAATATCCTGTTCTTCAAAGACGTCACTGTAGAAGAGGAACTTCACAAGAAATACCGCCGAGAGATGGGTTTAAAAGATAAAAAGATCGAGGAAATGGACTCTTTAATCGAACTTCTTCAAAAGACACGTTTGGTAAAAGAACCGGGCGAAATTTTGGAAGAGTTTATCAAACATATTCTAAATAATTTTGGTTTGGGCGTGGGCTTTTTGAAAAACAATGAAAAGCAAACAGTCATCAAATTAATAAATTCGAATCATTTGGGGCAGTCATCTGTGTTTGATTCTTTAAATAAAAAAATTCAAGGCATGACTCCATCGGCGAAATATACCTACATAGATTCTTCAAAAATTAAAGACATGTTTTCAACAACGCATATTCACAGTATGGTCGTGATCCCAATAAATCCGCAATCGAAAGACGCGTTTGAAATATTTTTGCCAATTCACGGCCCCGAAAAGGATCAGCAGTTTGATCACCAAAAAGTGATTACGCTGTCGGAACAAATGAAGTTATTGATTCAAAACATGGCACTTGAACGTTTATCTATTTTTGATGACCTAACGAAGTTACACAATTCCAGATTTTTCAGAGAAAAGCTAACCGAATATACGAATCGATATGAAAAGTTGAATCTAGTATTATTAGATATCGATTTTTTTAAAAAGGTAAACGACACATATGGACATCCTGGTGGAGACGCTGTGTTGGTTCATGTGGGTGGAATATTGAAACTGTATCAGGATAAAGAGGTTATGGTATCCCGTGTAGGTGGAGAGGAGTTTGCAATCCTAGCGCCAAATCAATCCTTAGATGAGACTTTGGATATGGCCGCTAAGATTTCAGAGCAAATCAAATCCAGCGTAATCTATTACGATGATAAGCAGATCAAATGTACAATTAGCATTGGTATTTGTAGCTGGAACCCAGAAGTGCAATCGGTTAGGGACTTCTATAAAAAGACCGATGAGGCGCTGTATGAAAGTAAAGCGAATGGTCGTGATCGCATAACGGTACTGCAGTCGGCGTAGTAATTCAGTGCGTGTCATAATGATGCGATCTGGATTTACGCCTAGTAAAGTTTTGATGAATGTATTGTTTTGATTCAGATTAAAACTTTTACAGCAGTATCTCTTGAATACAGATGTAGATTATGAAAACATATAAGAGTCTAAATAAGAAAAATTAATTTTTATTATAGAAATTAAAAAAAAGAAACAAACAATAAATAGGAGCACGTATGAAAACACCAAAAGTTTTAAATAACCAAAAAGGTTTCTCGCTAGTCGAGTTAATGGTCGTCGTTGCGATCATTGGTATCTTAGCTGTCATTGGTATTCCTCAATATCAAAAGTTCATGTCTAAGGCACGTCAAGCGGAAGCGAAGACACATTTGAATGCCATTTTCCAAGGTGAAGCGTCTTTCTTCACAGAGTATAATAACTATACTGTAAGTATGAAATCTATTGGTGCCGCAGCTACGGGTAACAACTTAAGATATAATGCCGGTGCTTCTACTCTGAATGCATGTGCAGCTGTGAATCCGAACATGCCGCCCGAACAGGTTGCTGCAGCGGATGATGCGAATGACTTTCTTGATGCAGCTGTGAATGCCGGTGCCAATCCAGGTACTTGGCAGTATTTTGCGGCTGATGCTGAAAATGACGCTGCTGCCTTCACCTCAGTTTGTACTGCGGCTGCATACACTCTACATGCTTGGGGCAATCCAACGAACGTGAATGGCGCGGCTCCAAATAATGCTCAGAACAACTTGGATCGTTTCTCAATCAATCAAAACAGAGTATTGCAACATGTTTCTGTGGGTATGTAAGAACTTACAAATTATTTAAAATGTTGAAAAAAGGGAGTTATATAGCTCCCTTTTTTGTTTTAATAATTGCTTCCCAATGAATAGAAATGTCGTTATTTTATTAGTATGTCATCCGTTTTTTTCTCAGCTGTCTTTGCGATATTAATTGTATTTCTAAATTCCAATTTGAGGTTTTTCACCTCTGAGAAATATCAGTCTCCGTTAATATGTGTAAGCTCTCTTGCAAGTCATTTTTCTGTTGGTTTAAACTCTCAGATAGTCGATGCCTTTTGGATTCGTTTTTTACAAGAGTTAGACGCCTATAACCAGATGGCTATTGCTGAACCGCACTTGTGTCCAGATAAAACATCCAGTTGGCACTTTCATATTATGAACGTAGCGACGGACTTGGATGGAAAGTTTTACGAGCTCATGGTGCATGCGCCATTATTGGTGGCTATCACAATAGGGGACTCTAAGGGCGCTTCCATTTTATTTGATAAGTCTGTAGCTAATTTTCCTAACGATTGGAAAATTCTTTATCGTGCTTCTTACCAAGCTCAAATAGAAGAGCGAAACAATAAAAAAGCTGCCGAGTTGCTTTATCGCGCGGGTAAAAACGGCGCACCTCGCTGGGTAATGAGTTTAGCGGGGGGGCTTTATAACGAAGCGGGAAGTCGAAGAATGGCGGAACAGATTTATAGCGAACTTCTCGCAGATGAAAAAGATGTTTCCGTTGCTAAACGATTAAAGCAGAAATTGGAAAGTAAGTTAAAGAATTTCTATGAGCAACCTCCTCCGGCTCCAGAGGAAAAACGGGAGTAAATATGAAAACCCACTTAAAAGCTTTAATTGTTACAATCTTAGTGTTTTTTTTGTTAGTAGGGCTTTATTATAGTTTTACCTCTAACAAGCAAAATGCTTCTGATCAGCGTAAGCCTGTAATTGATGCCAAATTAGTACTCCCTCAAAGTGACCTCAAAACCCTCTCCCACGGTAAACTCAACCTCGAACAATTCGCAGACAAGATCATCATTTTCAACTTTTGGGCTAGCTGGTGTGCGCCCTGTATTGAAGAGGTTCCGTCTCTCATTACGTTAGTAAAAGCGGATACAAACATCGTCGTCATTGCGGTTTCTGGTGATCAGAACAAAGACGATATTCATGCCTTCTTGAAGTCGTTCCCGGGCTTCAATAAACCACCGATCTATGTGGTACAGGAAAATATGAAAGCTTTAATGGATCATTTCAAGGTTGATAAGCTTCCCGAGAGTTTCATCTTTAACCCCAAGGGCGAAATGGTTAAGAAAATTTCAGGTACAATAAATTGGCACACGCCAGAGTCTATTGAGTATTTTAAAGTCATTCGGAGTCAATAGGCCGAAAACTCTAGGAAATTTACCTTGTCTTACTTGACACAAGTTATAAAAAAAACATAATTGTTTGGTCTCACAGGAGTTTGCATGTCTAGTTCGCAAGATTATTACCAAACATTGGGCGTAGCCCGTGATGCTGATGCTGATACCATAAAAAAAGCGTATCGCAAATTAGCTATGCAATTTCATCCCGATCGCAATCCCGGCGATAAAGAAGCAGAAGATAAATTCAAAGAAGCAGCCGAAGCTTACGATGTCCTAAGTAATTCCGAAAAACGTGCACAGTATGATCGATTTGGTCATGCGGCCTTTAAACAGTCCGGTGGACGCGGCTTTCAGGGTGGTTTCGATAATGCGGAAGATATCTTCTCAAACTTCGGCGATATTTTCGGTGATTTATTTGGTGGCATGGGTGGCGGTCAAAAACGCTCCAGCCGTTCACGTACAGAGCCTCGTAAGGGTGCTGATCTTCGCTACTTGTGCGAAATTTCACTGAAAGACGTGATCACTGGGTTAGAAAAGGAAATTGAATTCGAAACCGAAGAAAACTGCAAAGACTGTAACGGTTCGGGCGCAGAAAAAGGCTCTCAAGCGGAAACGTGTTCAATGTGCGGTGGCCAAGGCCAAGTCGTCACTCGCCAAGGATTTTTCTCGATGCAAACGGCGTGTCCGCAATGTCGCGGTGAAGGCCAAATTATTAAAAAGCCTTGCCGCACGTGTAAAGGTTCCGGCCGCAACGAGAAATCAAAACGCATTCAAGTTACAATCCCGGCTGGCGTCGATACAGGAACTCGTCTGCGAATTTCTGGTGAAGGTGAAGGTGGTTACCGTGGTGGATCTCCAGGCGATTTGTATGTCGAGATTCGAGTGAAAGATAGCGATAAATATGAACGTCATGGCAGCGATCTGCACACCATTTTAAAAGTTCCTTATGTCCAAATGTTATTGGGCGGTCAAATTGAAGTATCGACGTTAACATCCGATGAGAAATTAGAAATTCCAAAGGCGTCTCAACCGGGCTCGCAAGTCAAACTGGCTGGCCATGGTTTCCCATCACTACGTTCTCAACGTCGTGGAGATATGTTTTTCCATCTAGAAGCCGAGTACCCTAAAAAGATCTCAGGTGAGGAAGAAAAACTATTGAAGGAAATCGCAAAACTCTACAAACTCGAGGAGGCGGACTCTAAATCGGGATTTTTTGGTAAAAAGAAATAACTATGGATGATCGAGCCAATGTACTAGTCCCAGCTTCAGAATTTGCAAAAATTCTGGCTGACGATCCTAAGGAGTTAAACCAGGCCGAGCTTAACCGTGGTAACTCAGTCCTTTTAGTCTACAATGACGAAAATTTTGGCTCTCGATTCCCTGATTTAAATTCCCTTAAATTAAGCGTTCTGAAAATGGCGATCGAGGATATTTCAGGTCGAGCTCAGATTCTATCTGCCAACAGCATTGGCGTGACCTTTCTTGAAAACAAGCTACAAACGTTTTTAACTCCATTTGGAGGGACAACCGAAGGCACAATTGTTTACAAAATAGGCATTAAAAACACGATCGCATTTCAGAAATGGCGTCAGGGCGAGGCTACTGATATCTCACAAGAAGACATAAATTCAGCTATTTATCGCTTAGTATTTGAGTGGTCCAAACTCCTAAAATAATTGTCCTGTAGACCTTGACCTAATTGATTTCAGCCCCATTTTGAACTATGAGATTGATTCATAATTAAGGGAGATAAATACTATGGGAAAAATTATTGGTATAGACTTAGGAACAACTAACTCGGTCGTAGCAATTATGGAAGGCGGCGAGCCTAAAGTTCTTGTGAACGAAGAAGGAGCTAGAACGACTCCCTCAGTTGTGGCCTATACAAAAGATAATGAACGATTAGCAGGTCAAATTGCTAAACGTCAGGCCGTAACAAATCCAGAAAACACAATTTACTCAGCAAAACGTTTCATCGGTCGTCGATTTTCTGAGATCCAAGAAGAAATTAAATTAGTTCCTTACACTGTGGTGGAAAAAGGAAACGATATTGGTTTCAAAGTTCGCGATAAAGTGATTTCTCCAGAAGAAATCGGTGCCGCGGTTTTGGCTAAACTTAAAAAAGTGGCGGAAGATTATTTAGGCCAGGAAGTGACGGAAGCGGTTGTAACTGTTCCTGCTTATTTCAACGATGCTCAAAGACAAGCAACTAAAGATGCGGGTCGTATCGCTGGTTTAGAAATCAAGCGTATCATCAACGAGCCGACAGCAGCCGCGCTAGCTTACGGTTTAGATAAAAAGAAAAATGAAAAAATCGCTATCTACGACTTCGGTGGTGGTACATTCGATATCTCGATCCTAGAAGTGGGTGACGGTGTTGTTGAAGTTCGTTCAACAAACGGTGACACGCATCTGGGTGGTGATAACTTCGATATTCGTATCCTTGAATGGATGATCGCTGAATTCAAAAAAGATCAAGGTATCGATTTGAAAAATGATAAAATGGCGCTTCAACGTTTGAAAGAAGCGGCAGAGAAAGCAAAGATCGACTTGTCTTCATCACAAGAGACAGACATCAATCTTCCATTTATCACAATGGACCAAACAGGTCCTAAGCATTTACAGTTAAAACTTTCTCGTTCTAAATTTGAACAAATGGTTGAAGATTTAGTTACTAAATCTATCGAACCGTGTAAGCAAGCATTGAAAGATGCTGGTTTGAAAGCCTCTGAAGTGGATGAAATCGTCCTAGTGGGTGGTTCAACTCGTGTTCCTGCGATCCAAAAAGCCGTTAAGGACTTCTTTGGTAAAGAGCCAAATCGTTCCGTTAACGTGGATGAAGTGGTTGCGATCGGTGCGGCAGTTCAGGGTGGTGTGTTAGCGGGTGATGTGAAAGACGTTCTGTTATTAGACGTGAATCCTCTTTCACTTGGTATCGAAACTTTGGGCGGTGTTATGACTCCGCTGATCGAAAAGAACACTACGATTCCTACAAAGAAATCGCAGATCTTCTCGACAGCTGCGGATAACCAACCGGGCGTGGAAATCCACGTACTTCAAGGTGAACGTAAAATGGCTCCAGATAATAAATCTTTAGGCCGTTTCGAGTTGACTGGAATTCCGTCGGCTCCACGTGGTGTACCTCAAATTGAAGTGACGTTTGATATCGATGCGAATGGTATCTTGAATGTATCTGCGAAAGATATGGCTTCTGGTAAAACTCAACAAATCAAAATCACTGCACAAAGTGGTTTGACTGAAGAGGAAATCAAAAAAGCGGTTCAAGAAGCTGAATTACGTGCTGAAGAAGATAAAGCGAAACTGGAAGCTGCGAAAAACCGTAATGAACTAGAAAATCTTGTTTACCAAACAGAAAAACTAGTGAAAGATAACGGCGCAAAAATTCCAGACGGTGAGAAGAAAACTCTAGAAACTTTAATGGCTGATGCTAAAAAAGTTCTAGATAACAAATCTTCAACTGGTGACGAGTTAAAAGCTCAATTCACTAAGTTACAAGAAGCATCTCACAAGTTATCAGCTGAGATGTATAAAAACGCAGGTGGTGCTCAAGGTGCCCAAGGCGGAGCGGCTCCAGGCGGCGAACAAACAGCAGATGCAGGTGCTAAAAAAGACGGCGACGACGTTATCGACGCTGACTACAAAGACGTTAACTAAAATGGGTGCCAGGCTACTTTTCTGGAAGCAACGCTTCCAGAAAAGTAGCCTGGCACTTTCTGTTTATTTTTTCTTTTTGTCGGCTTTTACTTCGATGGTTGAGGCTGTCATTGAGTATTCGATAGTTACTTTGTCGCCTACTTTAACTTCGGCGGCGCCTTTGGTTGTTGGGGCTTTGGCTAGTTCCCATTTTTCTTTACCTTTTTGAACTACGATTTTTGTGTCTGTCACTTCTAGTACCGGGCCGGTTACTTGGTAGGCCATTGCGGATAGTGAAAGTAAGCTAATTAATACTGCGATCTTTTTCATGAAGACTCCTTTGTTTGTGAACCATTAGGCTATCTCAAAAAAGTCTTCTGTCTAGATTAGATGCGATAAGTAACTAATTTAGGGCTTTGCCTTCTTCTATTTTCTTTTTCAACTCGGCTAGGCGTTTTACATAGCGGTGAGTTCTGACGGCTTCGTCTTTAGGTAGTTCGGTTGACTGAATCGCTTTTGAAATGCGCTCTAAAGGTTCTTTCTTCAATCCTTTTTTGGCCTCGATTTCTGATACCAAATAGATGGCGCGCAGTTGGTTGTCACCGTAGGAATAAGTCAGAGCATTTTGTGCGTATTTAAGAGCCTCATCCCATTCTTTTAAATCTTTCAACACGCTGGCATAGTTATAATGGAACGTAAATTCGCGTGGGTAAACATCGATAATTTTTTCGTACTCGGCTCGCGCACCTTTGACATCGCCGGATTTGTAGATCGAATAGATACGCTCAAGGTTGTATCCACGATTTGTTGCCGGGTTTTGTTTATATTTTGCGATCAGGTTGTCATATTCTTTTACGATTTCGGCGTGGGTTTTTTTCTCGTTGTCTGTTTGACCTAATTTTTCAAATGAGTCAGCTTTGTAGTAAAGTAGTTCTAAACGAGTGATCAAATTTAAATCTAACGTTTTTTTGGCTAAAGTCGTATTCAGTTTTTTGATATTTGTTTCGTGAACCCACTTTTTCAGTTCTTCATCTTTTAAAGAATCCGCTGTGTTCGTGATCAGATCTAATTTCTGATGGTAGAAGTCAGAAACGGGGAATTGTTCAAACAAGCTCTTCAGAAGAGGCAATTGTGTCTTGCTCAGCTGGCCTTTATTAGCTTTAGACTCAGCCAACAACGGCAGCAGTAGAGCCAATTCTTTTTGAGCGAGCGTTACGTGGATATCCTGCATAGCTTGAGAGATATAGGGAAGAGTGCCTTCGTAGTTTTCTGTGGCAACTAACGCATCGATGATTTCTGAGGCTAGTTTCGGAGTCGGTTTCGTTTTAAAATCGTCCATCTTCTTGGCTAGACTGGTGTTTTTGTTTTTGATGGCGTAGTCCATTATCTTTACGACTTGTTTTTCAGGAAGATTGCCCAGAAACCGAGTGATTTCTTCACCGGTAGATGTTGCCAAAACAACAGTTGGGTATCCCGTCACCGCGTATTTAGATTTTAAATCCCAAGACACTTTGTCATCGGCATCTAGTTTCAACAGAACCATGTTTTTAGCTTTGCCGGCAAAACCGGGAGTTTTGAAAACAGTTTCGTCAAGGATGTTACACGGCGGGCACCATGTTCCAAAAAAATCGATGAACAATGGCTTGCCAGTAGTGCGAGCTATTTCCAACGCCATCTTCGGATCATTCGTAATAAATAATTCTTTTTTGTGAGCCGTTTCTGATGACTTTACGACACCTGTGGGCACCGTGGACGGGCCATTGATTTCGGTTGAGGAAACAGTGATGGTGCCTTTGTTGGTAAACTCGGGTTTTGTGGACAACTTTTTGATATCGTCGCAAGTGACCGCCATGTTCTGAGGCGCGCAAAACGTTTTCTTGTCATCGCAAACGTAGGTTTGTACTTGGTAATCACATTTGCCTTCGCTAGAAACCGTCACCTCAAGTAGCGTCGGTGTCAAAGTTGAGGGCTTAACATCTTGGCCATTTTTTAAAATTTTTGTCGGTGCCTCTAAGTTGTAGTGATGAGCTGTGTTGGGTTTTACTTTCAAAACTAAATTGGTGCCTGATTTTTCAAGACGAGCCGACTGAAGGGATTTTCCAAATGCTTGAGCCTGAGTATTTTGGCTGAGACCAACGACTAAAACTAGAGTGGTTACTAACATCAATTTATTCATAAAACCTCGATGTTCTATTTCTATATCCGCATAAAAGTGTTGGTCAAACTAGAACTTTGCTATAGCGTTAAGGGATGGGAAGACACACCTTAATTCAAGATATCGTTGGCCAAACTCCACTTCTTTATTTACCGAGTTTAAGTAAAAAATCAGGTTGTCATATATATGCCAAGGCCGAGTATTTAAACCCCGGAGGATCGGTTAAGGACCGCACGGCATTAGGCATTATTCGGGATGCTGAAAAACGAGGTGTACTGAAACCGGGAATGACCATCGTTGAAGGAACAGCCGGGAATACGGGAATAGGCCTTGCGACAATTGCGGCTCAACGTGGGTACACCTGTTTAATGGTTTTACCTAATAATCAAAGCATTGAAAAATATCAAACTCTAGAAGCCTTGAATGTCGAGGTTAGAAAAGTTCCACCGTGCCCATTCGCGGATCAAAATCATTTCTATCATCAAGCACGACGAATTTCTGAAAGTGAGCCTGAAAAATATTTCTGGGCAAATCAGTTCGAGAATACGGCCAATTTTCAAATTCACTACGATACGACTGGCCCGGAAATTTGGAACCAGACCGACAAAAAAGTAGATATATTCTGCAGTTCCGTTGGAACGGGTGGAACACTGGCGGGGGTTTCTAAATATTTAAAAGAGATGAATCCTAATTGCCATATCGCTTTATTAGATCCTATGGGATCGGGTCTGTTCGAGTATGTGAAAACTGGACAAATGAAATCAACCGGCAGTTCTGTGACCGAGGGTATCGGCATCATGCGTGTCACTGAAAATTTTAAGCGAGCCAAAGTCGACGAGGCAATGCAGATCAGTGACGATCAGATGATCACGATGCTATACTATCTAGCCAAACACGAAGGTTTGTTAATAGGTACCTCCGCGGCCTTAAATGTTTATGGAGCGTATCAGCTGGCGCTAAAAAACAAAAACTCAGGTAAAAATATTGTTACTATTTTGTGCGATAGCGCCTTGAGATATCAATCTAAAGTATTTAACTCCGAGTGGCTTAAAGAAAAAAAACTGACTCCGTCCCAGAATCTTGATTAAATTTTAGAGCTAGGAGCCTAGTTTCTAAAATTTTGTAGAAAAGTTTTGGCTTCCTGGCGATTGAAGGAGGCTTTATGACATCTCTGCCGACGATTCCCGTTAAACCCCATATCAAGCAAAAAACTGAAGTTAATTGGGACCAATACCAAAAAATGTACAGACAATCGATAGAAAATCCTGAAGAGTTTTGGGGAACACAAGCCGAGCGTCTAACCTGGTTTAAGAAATGGAATAAAGTTAAAAATACTTCGTTTAAAAAACCGGTCAGCATAAAATGGTTTGAAGGCGGTGAGCTGAATGTTTCTTTCAACTGCATCGATCGCCACTTAGAAAAACACGGCGACAAAATTGCGTTCATCTGGGAACCCGACAATCCTAAAAACGAAGCCAAGAAAGTTACCTACAAACAACTATCCGTTCACGTAAATAAATTTGCTAACATTCTAAAACAACAAGGCATTAAAAAAGGCGATAGAGTGACGATCTACATGCCGATGATTTTAGAAACCGTATACGCCATGTTAGCGTGTACTCGTATCGGAGCGATTCATTCGGTCGTATTTGGTGGTTTTGCTCCGGAATCTATCGTCGATCGTATCAACAATGCGGAATCTAAATTCGTTATCACGGCCGATGAAGGTTATCGGGGTGGTAAAACGATTCCGCTGAAAGCAAATTTAGATCAAGCACTTGAGAAGGTTAAGATCGTCGAGAAAGTAATCGTGGTAAAACATTCGGGCAATACAGTTAATATGAAAGCTGGCCGTGATGTTTGGTATCACGAACAACTGCCGAATGTACAAGATTTATGTGAGCCTGTGAAAATGTCTGCGGAAGATCCAATGTTTTTGTTATACACTTCTGGATCAACTGGAAAACCAAAAGGTGTTATGCATACAACGGGCGGATACTTGCTGTATGCATCGATGACTCACAAATATGTTTTTGATATTCAAGACACCGATGTTTATTGGTGTACGGCCGATGTAGGCTGGGTCACGGGTCATTCCTATATTGTGTACGGACCGCTATGTAATGGAACAACCAGCGTGATATTCGAAGGTGTTCCAAATTTTCCAAATTCGTCACGTCTATGGGACGTCGTAGATAAATATAAAGTGTCTGTATTTTATACTGCGCCAACGGCATTGCGTGCATTGATGAAAGAAGGCGAAGCGCCAGTCAAGGCAACATCACGCAAGTCATTGCGTGTGCTTGGTAGCGTGGGCGAGCCCATTAATCCCGAGGCTTGGATGTGGTACTACACTGTAGTCGGTGATGAACGTTGCCCGATCGTAGATACTTGGTGGCAAACAGAAACGGGCGGCATTATGATTTCTCCGCTTCCGGGTGCGACACCATTGAAACCAGGATCGGCAACATTACCTTTCTTTGGTGTGCAACCCAAACTTCTAACTCCCGAAGGGGCGGAACTTAAGGGTGAAGCCGAAGGTGTGTTAGTATTAACTGATTCGTGGCCAGGCCAGATGCGAACCGTTTATCAAGATCATGCACGTTTTGAAGAGACCTATTTTTCAACATACGCTGGATACTATTTCACGGGCGATGGTTGCCGCCGTGATGCTGATGGGTACTATTGGATAACAGGTCGAGTGGACGACGTATTGAATGTTTCGGGACACCGGTTAGGAACAGCCGAAATTGAAAGTGCCTTAGTGGCAAATCAAAAAGTGGCTGAGGCCGCAGTCGTTGGTTACCCACACGACATCAAAGGCCAAGGCATTTATGCCTACGTCACCCTGAAAGTAGGGGTTGTGGCATCGGATGAACTTAAGAAGGAACTCGTGCAGTGGGTTCGTAAAGAAATCGGGCCTATTGCAACACCGGATATTTTGCAATGGGCACCGGGGTTACCAAAAACTCGGTCTGGCAAGATCATGCGCCGTATTTTACGTAAAATCGCCGAGAACAAAACGGGTGAACTGGGAGATACTTCGACCTTGGCTGACCCATCGGTGGTTGATGATCTGGTAAAAAATCGTCAAAACCTAAAATCGTAAGCGGTATAAGAGTGCATCGGGGGCAGCAAGAGGCTTTATCGCTTTTTGGCTGTACTCTGATTTGTGCCTGTAGTATTTAAAAATCATCGAGCAGGGAGTATATATGAAATCAATGAAAACAGGATCTGAAATTCTATTTGTATTATTCATGGTGGTTTTAGGTGTAGTTAGCCGGATGATGCCACATCCTTGGAATTTCACTGCGATTGGTTCAATGGCTTTATTTTCTGGATTTTCGATGAAATCAAACAAGTACCTAATGATTGTTCCTTTTGTTTGTTTAGTGATTTCTGATTCTTTGATTGGTTTTTATGATGGTATGATCTACACCTACATTGGTTTTGCTGTCGGTATGTTGCTATCGGTAGCCTACTTCCGCAAGCAAGATACTTTTTCATTCGGTGGCCGAGTGATGACATTGGCTGGTTTGTCTGTAGTTTCTAGTTTTTTGTTTTTTCTAATCACTAACTTTGGGGTTTGGAAAGGCGCTACGTTTTACACTCAAGACCTATCTGGTTTAATAACTTGTTATGTGGCTGGTTTGCCGTTCCTATTTAATCAAATTGCGGGTGATTTATTCTATGCAGCTATTGTGTTCGGTCTATATGAATACTTAACGGCACCAAGCAAAAATGCGCGCGTAGTTGCTTAGTTAGTTATTTAGCAGGTTTGATTTTTTTATTCATTTCCGCAACACGTTCTATTTGTAGCGTCTTGAATTTTTCTAATTTAGTGCGAACAGAAGAGTCTGAGTTTGCTATGATAGAAACGGCCAAGATACCCGCGTTGTAGGCATTGTCGATGGCTACGGTCGCAACAGGAACACCTTTTGGCATTTGCACAATAGAAAGTAGTGAATCCATACCTTGCAGATTCTTTTGGCTAATAGGAACACCGATGACTGGCAATGTGGTGAGCGACGCCATCATTCCAGGCAGGTGAGCAGCACCCCCGGCGCCCGCAATAATAGCTTGGTAACCAGTCTCAACCGCAGACACAGCAAATTCATACATTTTTTTAGGCGTACGGTGAGCCGAGACAACTTCTAAGTGAAATGAAATTCCAAATTCCTTTAAGGCATCGGCGGCCTCGTTCATGACCTTAAGATCACTCTCACTGCCCATCACTATAGCGACACGTTTTGGTCCAGACGATGCGGATTTGGTTTTTTTCATTTTAATCTCCTAGAGCTTAAAGCGCTTTCGTTCGATTTGAGCTAGTTTCAATAAGTTTTTGGATGTCATAACATTGGATGTGTAATTGATATGGCCCAACTTGCGCCCACTTCGGTTTTGACTTTTGCCATACCAATAAAGTGTTCCCGATAAATTTTTAGGAACAATAACAGGTTCTTCATTTGTTCCTACTAAATTTACCATACAGAATTGTTTTGAGCGTGGTGTAACGGGAACAGATAAATCCCAGTTCAGCACTGATTTTAAGTGAAGTGTGAATTGGTCTTGAGACAAAGCATCCAGAGTGTAGTGAGCCGAGTTGTGAACACGAGGAGCCGTTTCATTAACTATTAATTCATTTCCATCTACGAAAAATTCAAATGTTAAGGCACCGACATAATCGATTTTTTTCATTAGTGAGTTTATTTTTAATTTCATTTTATTAAAACCCGAATGCCGAATCGGACCATAAACGTAATCGCACTTGCTTTGGCTCTGTTTAGAAAACACTAATGGGGTATGTGTTGTTTGTCCCTTTTCATTTCGAAAGAAAGTTACCGCACATTCGTATTCGAAAGATATAAATGCTTCGGCGATAAAACCGATTTTAAAATCAGTGATGGTCGCAACTAATTTTTGATGTTCCTTTTTGTTTTTAACGATGAACGTGCCGTAGCCATCATAGCCTCCAAAGCGCTTTTTCAAAACGTATTTGAATTTAAAAAAGTCGCCGGCATGTTCAAGCTCTTTAGTATCGGATACTTTTACAAATGGCGAGGTTTCGACAAAATGGCTTTCAAACAGGGATTTTTGTAGGAAACGATCTTGGAATGTTTTGATCTGGCTTAAATTTGGAAAAATTTGCAAGGTCTTTGGGGCTACATCCTGGATCAAAATAACATCTGCGAATTCACTTTCAAATGTGAGCACAGATATGTTTTTTAGAAACTCGGCAAGGTCATTTGAGTTATTGGGGCTGCCTTTAACCCAATGATTTGTAACTTGGGCCGCAGGGTCGTTTTTGTTTTCTGATAGAACCCATACGTCGATACCTAAATTTTGGCCTTTTTCGACCAAATAGCGTGCTAACTGTCCACCACCAAGGATACCGACAGAAGTGGGAGTTTTAATTGCGCTTGATGTCTTTACAGGCATGCACTAAATATACATGGAGCCTGCCAAATTTCAAGTTTATGTAGTTGTCAGAGCCAGATTAATCTTGGGGTAATTGTGAATCAAGTCGACTGGAAACTAGTTAATTTTCCGCTGTGCCTGGCGCCGATGGTTGGCTTAAGTCACATCGTTCTGCGGGAAATAATTCAGAGTTATATGCCGACTGGTGCATTAACTCTGTGGCCTTCGGAAATGCTGAACTCACGTCGAGTTCCTGGCGAAAACCTAGCCACAACTCCAGAGACAATGAAGCTAGAAAATGAAACATTTTTTGTGCCTCAAATTTTGGGTAACGAACAAAAACCAATCGAAGAGACGATCAGAAAATTAAAAGCGTGGGGGGCACACGGAATTGATATCAATATGGGTTGCCCAGTTCAAAAAGCACTTAAGCATAATTACGGTGTCGCATTGATGGGTGATATTGATTATGCCGCCAATGTTGTGAATATGGCGGCCTCAAGTAGCTCTTTGCCTGTTTCGGTAAAACTGCGTGCGGTTGAAAGTCAGCAAAGTGGGCAAGACCTTGTTACATTTGTTTCGCGGTTAATAGATGCCGGCGCCAGTTGGATTTGTTTACATCCTCGAGTTCCCTCTCAACAGCGCCGCGGAAGCGCGGATTGGGCGCAGATCAAGCTATTGAAACAATCGGTATCGGTTCCTATCGTTGGAAATGGGGATGTCCAAACCGCGGCGGATGTTTGGCGTATGAAAGAGGAAACGGGTTGTGACATGGTAATGGCTGGACGTGCACTTGCGGCGCGTCCGTGGATGGTTGCTCAGATTGCCCAAGATATGGGGTATGATATTGGCTACGTCGCTCGCACGAGTGAAGAAGAAGCCACCGAGTACGGTTTGTGTTTATTAAAATATATTCAACTATCAAGAAAGTATTTTGGAAATAATTTAGCGCTTAGAAAAGTGAATTTTTATCTGCGAACAACAACGCCTTGGCTAGAGTTCGGTCATTCTTTGATCGGTATTGGGCAGAAAGCTAAATCTACCGAAGAGCTAGAGTTGGCCGTAGTAGATTTTTTTAGATACGGCCATCGCATGAGTTCATATACGGAACTACGTCAGTAAAAACTATTTAGCCAGCATGGGGTCAAGTTTGTTGTCGTTCTCAAGGGCAACTAAATCCGTGTAACCACCAACAAGTTCGTTATTGATAAGAATGATTGGCATGGTAGCCCAGCCAGTTTCGGCTTTCATACGGTCCATTTCAGGTTGATTACCAGTCAGGTCGACCTCTTCAAATGGAATATCTCGGGCATTTAGAAAATTAATGGCGCGGGTGCAGAAGGGACAAGGGTCTTTGGTGTAGATGACTACTTTTGCATTTGTTTTCATAGGTTAAGTATAGCTTAGTTTTCGGCATAAGAACAGAAATGATGTTGAACAACATCGGCCTAAGACCAAATATATTGGTTTAAAGACGAAATGACTGAAATTGAGAAAGTTCATCGATCAAAGAAAGGAAGCGGTTATCCAGCATCATAATTTTCAGAAAGTCGATTTTGCCTAATGATTCTGGAGATACGTTCATGCCATAAAGGCGTAAATAGAATGTTGTTGTGACCCAGCGAAAACGAGGATTGAGTTCAAAGGCGATTTTAGAAACCGAGCGCATCATTTTTTGAACAGAGATCGGATGTTGATAAAGCTCAAGCATTTTCAGAAGCTGAGCAAAATCCGAATCTTTGATTTTTTCGTGTAAGAAATTTGAAAATAGGTAGCTGCCAATAAGAAACTTAATTGCGGAAGATTGGCCAATTTCAGCAACTAGTCGTTTTAATTGTGAACGATCGTTATACATGAAAATATAAGAATTTAATTCGTAAAATATACGATGAGCCATATCTTCGGCATCAACGATTCCAAGTAATTCGCATGTGTTTGAAAATGATTCTTCTACAAGTAACCGTAAGATGGCACTGTCCGAATCAGTTTCGTCTTTGAAAATAGTGTTTGAAATCGATCTGGAAATAGCATGGCAAGACTCATGAAACACATGGTTTTGTTTTAGGTTGTCGGTGACGTCGTCCCACGTCGTGATGTTTTTAATTTGAGCTTCGATGTCCACTAACACATTTACATTATCGACATAAGGAACGGTTTTGTTCTTGAGAACGATTTCCAGTTGACTGAGGGGAAGCGCCAAATACTTCGAATCAACCTGGTCGGTGTACTTAAAATCTAATTGGGTAGCCATAGTACGAACAGCGCGATATAAAGAATTATTCTTTAGTAAGAACCCATCGCCCAAGTTTTTAGGCAGACTTAAATCTGTTTGATTTTGTTGGTGTAATTCAAGGAGTCGAGCTATTTTCATGACCCTTAACAGGTATCCAGGATCAGGTCTAACAGCAAGTTCTAAGATAATATTAGAGAATTTACAGGTCCAAAACAAACGGACCATGGTGTTTTTGTGGTTTTTATATTATAGTCGGCTTGATTTCGGAGACTACTGTTGAAGTTCAAATACATTGTTCCACCACTCTATGAACGTTTTTTTCCAAAAGTTTTTTGGTCGTCGTCACTTGCCGAAACTAAAGCGACTTGTCATCAGTGTATTCAGGCACCTAAAAAATATGATCACGATTTGAAGTGTTGTACCTTTTGGCCGTTTATTCCAAATTATGTGGTCGGCCAAATTTTGTTAAGTACTGAAGAGAAATACAAAGAAGCGAAAGCATTGATTCAAAGTCATATCGAGCAACGTCGTTGGAATTTGCCGATCGGATTAGTGGCACCTGCAGACTATCAGGTCGATTTCAAAAAAAATAAGAAAAAAATATTTGGACGTGATGAATCTTTCTTGTGTCCGTATTATTCTCGTAAAAATAATAACTGCAGTTTATGGTTGTATCGTGGCAGCGTGTGTACGAGTTTCTTTTGTGAATCTAGCTATGGGAAATCAGGTAGCCAGTTCTGGCATCAGTTTGAAAACTATTTTAGCTATTTGGAAATGGGTATGTCGCAAGAAGTTTTAGCTTATAAGGACTATTCACCACGCGATGTGAACGAACAGCTGGAATTTCTAATGGCCGAGAAGAAAATTAAATTGGGTTTGCCAAAGTATAAAAAGATTTGGAAACACTTTTACGGAAACGAACAGGATTTCTATATTCAATCCGCTCGATTTGTAAACCAAATGCCAGACACCCAAGTTGCCGAAATTTTAGGCGAGACTGGTATTGAGATTCGAAAACAAATGGTTACCGCATTCAAGCAGGCAAAAGCCTAAATTTATTTGACCAGATTTTTTTTGATCCATTCAAAATCAGTTTTCGTTACGGGTTGAATACTTAGGCGTTGTCCACGTTTCAATACAAGTAGTTCGCTGAGCTCTTTTGTTGATTTCAATTTTTCTAACGTAATTATCTCGTTAAATTTTTTCTCAAAACCGACTTCTACGCAGTACCAGATAGGCTTTTCTTTGGTCGCCTTGCTGTCAAAATATTTTGATTTCTTGTCGAACTGAGAAGGGTCGGGTTGTTTCTCTTTCGTTATAACAGCCAGACCGGCAATACCAGGTGGTTCGCAACTAGAATGATAAAATAGAACTTCATCGCCTTCTTTCATGTCGTTCATCATAAAATTGCGGGCTTGATAGTTGCGAACGCCTTCCCAAAGGGTAGTCTTGTCCTTTTTTAGATGATCAATAGAAAATACATCGGGTTCCGATTTCATAAGCCAAAAGTTTTTCATAGTAAGTACTATATATAACCGCAGCTATTCAAAAGTCGAGGTAATAGTTAAACAACTGTTTTTACAAACTCTTGTGGTAACATTGACCCATGGATATATTTGCGTTTGTGCTGGAAGATGAAGAGAAGTTTCAAAGACAAATCTTCCAAGCTCTAAGAAAAATTAATCCGAAACTTAAAATTCGTTTTTTCAACAATCTCGAAGATTTTTCAGCCTGGATTGCCCAATTTATTAAAGAAGGAGTATCCGTAGTTGAAACAGCGGGGTTTCGTTTTTCCGAAGATAATGAAATAGAATCTGTTAGTCCTGAAAAAACCATACGACTGCTCATGTGCAAATCGGAAAATCTAGGCAGTCATTCTATTTCATTAATTGGCAAAACGGTTGATTTATTTTTACGCAAAAATTTATGTACGGCAGAAGAAAAAACCTCAGTGGTCATGACGGCATTTGATCATGAAGACTTTGATTTAAAGAAACTGGAAGCCAGCTTTGTTAACAATATTATTTTCAAACCGTTTGATTCCCTAATTTTGGAAGAACACACTCGGTATGCGTTGGTAGGACGTAAAAAACCCAATGATGAAAACTTCAAAAGTACTAAATTGGAAGCTCAAGTTGAAATGGTTAAAGACATTCCCTGCGAGGGATTTTCCGATTTGGGATTTATCACCATTAGTGATCGCGAAGTTGAGGTAGGATCTGTTTCGAAATTCTATTCAAGCGAATTTGCGTCGGATAGTATCAAGAGCGTTATGGCCCGCTGCGTGAAATCGATTCCAAGAACAGGCAAAGACCAAACTGGATTTTTATGTTGGATGGAATATTTTGCTTTGGATCCCGGACAAATTAAAAAATTCCGTAAAGATCTGATAAATGAGTTCCCAACTAGTATCATGGATTCTAGGATTAACGAATTTAAGAAAAATATTCTAATTTTAGATTCATTAGGTGATCAAGAATTACCGTCGTCTTTAAAACGCTATTTTCCAAAGAGTGCGACATTTCACTATAGTAATTGGGATCGGTTCGTTTTTGATTCGTCTCCCGAAGCCTCTGGGTTGTTAGTTGAGAAGGACGTTCCTATCCCGCATGGTTATAAACTGACTTTAGATGGAACCGGTCATTATATTGTCGATCAAGATCCTAAAAGCGAAACTGATTTGGTTTTTGGTGAAGTTTACACGGAATTAAAAAAGAAAGACTTCCAAACCTTATTAACTGCGGATGGCAAGAAAGAATGGAGCGAAGTATTTAACGCGAAACAAGTTACACCGGGACGCGAACCTTTGATAGTGATAAACAATTTGGGCAAGATATTCATCGCCCGATTGACGCAATTTAGGCGTACTCAGAATGCCGCCAATATGTCCGTGATTGAACTCATGTTTTCGGAATCTACAATGGCAGAAAAAGTGGCCTATCTAAAAAGTAAAAGCCCAATTCCACGTGACATCGATATGGTTATCGCATCTATAGATACGATGCCGAAAATTATTGAAGGCAACTTATACCCAAATGCAAAGCGCATACTAACCGTGACTGATCAGATATCTGATAAAGATAAACGATACTGGGCGCCACTAGTTTTTGATGTGTTCGAGTCGCCTGCGGACAGAAATTATTTGGTGAAACGAATATACCTGGCGTTCATGGAGAAATTTACGTGGACAGTAAATCATTTCAACAAAGCCAAAACCGAAATTCAATCGGCACAACAGATTCAAATTGATGAAATTTCAGAGGCAGGTTTGGTTTTTAAATATCATCGAGCATTGGAAATCGGTTCGTTTCGAAGATTTTACCTTTGGACACCAAACGAGGTAGAATTAAGGGATTATCACGCCAACTGCAACTATCACGAGGAAGTGAAGGACGGCAAGAATACCGTCTACAATCATCACTTTGTTTTCTTTGCTATGAAAGACTTTTATTTAAAAAATATTCGGCTTTGGGTTCGAGAAAACTATATCCAAAGTAAATCTAAAGAATAATCTAGTCACCCTTTGCTAGGACCACCCAAGTGATACCATCACCGCCATTTTCGGGAGTTCCGGCCTTCCATTGTTTGATCAGGACGCTTCTAGACAAATAGGAACGAATTGATTTTTTCAGCACTTCTGTTCCATGACCATGAATGACTTTAATTCGATCTTCTTGATTTTGGACAGCGCGATCTAAAATGTCTTCCAGTTCGCCGATTGCTTCTTCGGCAGTTTTGCCGCGTAGATCAACAGTGCGATCTTCATCAACTAATGATGGGGAGAAATGACTCGATTTACGCACTAGCTGTGCCGTAGGATTGGATTGTTTGTCCGGTGGTTTAAGTTCCGTCCAATGCACTTGCAACCGCAGAGAGTTCGAGAAAACTAGAATTTCACCTTTAGAATTCGGTTGACCTTGGATCAAGCCATCTTGTCCTAATGAAGAAATATAAACTTTTGAACCGGCAGGGTATTTTTTAATGAATTCTTCTGCGGTTTCAATTTTCTTAATTTCAACGGGCTGAGCTTTTACGATTTCGGGCAAATTGAACTTGATATCTTGAAGTTGACGATGTTTGTCCAGCGCTGTTTGTGCCTTGGCCGTTTGGATGGCTTCGTCCACTTTCTTTTTAGCCTGCTTAACTTCACGTTCTAAAAGTTGAGCTTTTTCATCGTTGAAAGTTTTGATCATTTTTTCGTACTTGTTTTTCTGAGTGTTTTGATCATGAATTTCTTTTTTCAGTTTTTGCTGAAGGCCTTGAATTTCGCGTTTTAATTCTTCGATATTTTCGCGCGCATCGATACGAGCTCGGGTCTCTGGAGACAGTAAATCAATTGCGCGTGTAATGATTTCCGTGGCAACCCCTTGGCGTTTGGCCATTTGAATAGCGAAGGACTGACCAGGAATCCCCGGAAGAAATTGATATGTTGGTTTTCCTGAGGTCTGATCGTATTCCAAGCTTCCGTTCATAACTCGATCTTGTTCGTTCCAACCAATTTTTAACTGACTTAAATGGGATGTGATGACAGCGAAAACTTGGTTCCTGCTATAGGTTTCTATAAAGCTGCGCCCCAGACAAGCGCCTTCCTCTGGGTCCGTAGACCCACAGATTTCATCGATCAAGATCAACGATTCGTGAGATTTCTTTTTTGCAGACTCTTGCAAAATTCGTAAATGGGCTGCAAATGTAGATAGTTCTTGATCGACGCTTTGAGAATCACCAATGCTGATTATAATTTCTTTAAAGAATGGGATCTTGGACTGGGATTGGGCGCAGATAGGCATTCCACAACGGGCCATCTGTGCGGCTAAACCGATCGATTTTAAAAGAACCGTTTTACCACCGGCATTGGGACCTGATAATAAAAGAATCGATTTGTTTGAATTGAGTTGAACTGAGTTTGAGATCACACCTTTCTGAGCCAATATTAATGCCGGGTGTTTAAGATCAATTAGATCAATTTCATTGTCTGTGAATTCTGGAACTTTGGCTTCTAATGCTACGGCTAGCTGAGCCTGGGCTAAACGTAAATCCGTTTTTTCTAAAATTTGAAATGAACGCTCAAAGTCATTGATTTGGTGAAATAAATATTTTGATATTTCTTCCAATAGACGTTCGATCTCGTCTTCGATTTCGACATCAATTTGGCGAAGACGGTTGTTTAATGGAATAACTTTTTCAGGTTCGATATAGACGGTTTGTTTCGTTTGTGATGAAGCATGAATTACGCCGGGAACATAGTGCTGCATTCCTGATTTAACAGGGATCACAAGGCGTCCTTCCCGCAAGGTTACATATTTTTCTTGCAAGTAAGATTCCATTTGGAAATCTTTAACTAAACGATCCAGCTGGTGTTCTAGTTCATTTCGAAGTTTGTTTTTTTCGTTGTATAATCGAAATAGTGTTTCACTGGCATCCGTTCTGATTTCACCTGTCGGGCTCATCAATTGATCAATGGCTGACAGAGGCTCGTCTGCCTTCATAAGTTCATGACGAACGTAATGACACCAAGGTGTCGTGTATTCCGTCAGCGCTTCCTTCAGCGCCAGAATTTCCATACAGAACGTGCGTACATCGCGTAGTTCGATGGTTTTCAGTACCGCTTTTTTTCTTAGGCGAATAATCCAGTTTGAATAATGATCGAGCGATTCCATGAATGGACGTACGCCACCGGCAACAACTTGAGTTGCTTCGGCAATTTCATCAAAAGAACGAATGGCTTCATCGCGTTCTTTTTTAGGAACCATATTTTTAGGAATCTGACTCTTAACAAACGAACTGGTACAAAAACCTTCAATCTTTTGTAGTAACAAATCCCAATCAAGATTTTCTAAATTTGTCATAGACTCCATTTATCAACAAATGTCCCAAGAAAGCAATCAAGATGACAATCCACATAGAGTGGCCAATGCGTGTGAAGAAAGTCGTTTCAGGATTATTTCGATAGGGTACTACTTGTCGTTTGGTCCATTCGGTTTGCCAAGGTGATCCCAGCGCAACATCTCCGTAGGCGGTCACGAAAGTCGTAATGCCAGTGTTGGTAGAGCGAATGAGCGGGCGACGTGACTCGATACTTCGAGCCAATGTCATGTAAGAGTGTTGAAACGGTTCGAATGGAATTCCAAACCAAGAATCATTGGTGACATTCACGATAATTTCGGCCCCTTTATTGGCTAAACCCACTGAAAATTCCGGGAATAGGCCTTCATAACAGATTTGTGCACCAATATGGACGTAATCGCTCTTTGTCTGGTCTTTTGGATACATTAAAATCGTAGGGCCAGGGCCGCGTCCAAAATTGGAAACGAACGGCAGAATTTTTCCTAAAATAGGGAACTGTTCGCTAAATGGTAAATATTCTCCAAATGCAAGTAATTGGGTCTTGTGGTAAGCCCGCGTGAATTCATGTCCTCTAGAGTCCATCAAAAAGAGCGCATTAAAAACAGATCGTTCAGGATCGGTGATCGTCGTATCTTTTGAAAAAGCCCCGGTTAAGAGTGCTTTTTGATTTTTAGCTAAAAATTCTGAAATCAGTTTATGATTTTTTTGATGAGTAAACGCTGAATTTAAATACTCGGGGATCGCAACTTCCGGCCAAATAATTATGTCTACGTCGGAATTTTCAGCTAATGCTGCTTCACTCATTTGTATGTATTTTTTTGCAATTTCGTCACGAAAACCTTTGCCCTTTTCCGCAAACATTCGTTCTAAATTACCAATATTGGCTTGAATTTGAAGAATTTTAAGTTCGCTGTCTGTGCTTCGCCATTTTTGTGCATGGATATAACCAGCCACATTTAGAACGACAAACACGGCTAAAGCAATCAGTACAGGTTTAACAATCTGCTTTGTCGAAAATTTTTCAGACGAGGTACGAAATGCAAAATAGAAAATGGCTGCTTGGGCTACGTAGATCAAGAATGACAATCCATCAAAGCCGATAACGTCAGCAAATTGATACACGGGAAGTTTGGACCAGAAAATGGTGTAACCTAAGTGCCAGGGAAATATGCCCGGCCAAAGAGTTTCACATAAAAATGCAAGCGCCGCAAGGGACACAATGCTGTGGCCAAAGCTCAAGCGGAACTGTCTTCGAATCAAGAAAATAAAATAGGTCGATATGGCGATGTAGATATGGGCCAGAGCGCAGAACAGCAGCAATACTACGATCGCTACGGGCCATGGAAATCCTCCGAACGCCTTGGCTGTGTAGGCGATCCAGTGAAAACCAATCAGCGTTAATGTGAATTGAGTCACCCAACCCGCAATAAATGCCTCGCGTGGTGTTTTCGCTTGAAAAAATACCCAGTACCACAGCGGAAGATAGCTGAAAAACAGTCCCCAGGGATAAAAAGGGATGTAACTTGTGCCGATGATCAAACCACTTAAAATACCTAGACGATATTTCTTGAAAAACCCATAAATCTTGTTCATGATTATTATATTGAATGGATATATGGATAAAATAACAACTGAAAAATTAAACACTCCGGAAGATTATTTAACGATTCGCTGCCCACAGTGTTTAAAACTTTTTATGGTTCAAGAAGTACAAATCAAGACCGTTTATCCTGAATTCACTTGCACAGGTTGTAAATGCCATTTTGCATTTGAATATCCGGTACCAAATCGTGACTCAATCATAACATTTCAAGTAGCTCCGACTCAGTTTGAATTCAAAAAGAAATGCCCTAAGTGTGAACATCTGCAAAACGAGAAAAATGAAATTTGCAGTGCGTGTGGAGTAGTTATTGAAAACTTCCTATTGATGAAAAATGAAACCTACCCACGAGTCAGCGTTGATTTGATCAAGTTATGGAATGACGTACTTCAGGAATTTGAAAATGGATATAATCACGAATTGTTTATAAACCAATGTCGATCAAAACAAAAATTAGATTACGCTGAATTTAAATATAAAGAGCTGGGACGACGTGCTGGCGATGAAACGATGGTTACGCCGTGGTTAGAAAAGATCAATCCGCCAAAGTACGATGTGAATTACAAAGAAAAGGTGATTGAAGAGCAAATCAACAACGCTACTACGGTTTCAGACAAACCAATGCCTCGAATTTTAGGCTATTTGGTGTCAGCGTATTCTTATTTAGTTAAACACAATTATTTCTATCTGATTGGAACTCTGGCGGGAGTTTTATTAATTGTGATGGGTATTTCGACACCGGGAAAGCGAAATCAAATCGGCTTAGGAATCGCTTTACTACTAAGTTCAATTGGTTTCTATGTTTTTAGAAACAATCCTCAACAAAAGAAAAAATAATAGTACTACTGGATCTGATTGTCTTTCTTGTCACCCAAACGCTTTGTTGGGGTATTGGATTTTTGTACAGCTTCCATCAAGCTTTTGCCAAATGGATTTTGTGTAAGTTCTCTGTTCCCTTTGGTCGTTGTGCTGAATTCATCATGCACAGGACCGCTGACCATCACGCCATTGGCAGACATTCCTTGATCTAAAATTGTTAGTGCTTTGAATAGATTCAAAGATCTTGATGTGCGAGTCTTTAATGCTAACGTTGGCGAAGCATCACCCGTTGATAGAATATATTTTTTAATATCATCAAATTTGAAGTCAGGTTTGTTCGCTTTCACCAGAACTGCAGCCCCCGTTACAAACGCAGTGGCTTGAGATGTCCCCGTCATAAAACCGTAAGAATTTCCCGGCAGAGTCGAAATAATATTCTGTCCGGGTGCCGCGATATCAACTGTTTCCGTTCCGAAGTTACTTGTTGAAAGCACGTCTTTGCTGGGGTCCATGGCGGTAACGCTAATGATATTAGTTAATTTATAGTCAGCGGGGTAGTAGTGGAATTGATCAGAGTTTGACCGTTCGTTACCAGCGGCGGCTACGAACAAGATACCATTTTTTTCAGCTTTTTTAACGGCCTCAAATTCTTCTTGAGAATAGTCAGTTCCACCACCAGAATAATTGATAATTTGGGCACCCATTTTGATGGCGTAATTAATACTGTTGATTGTATTTTTTAAATTGTCTGTGTTCGTTACTTTTGGATCATAATACTTGATGATCATCAAGCTGACCTCAGGAGAAATTCCGCTAATACCTTTTTGATTACCGGCTTCAGCTCCGATTATACCTGCTATATGAGTACCGTGACCGTGATTGTCTGTTAGGTCGTTTGATGAAGCGACAAAGTTCCAACCGTAAACGTCATCTACATACCCATTTTTATCGTCATCAATACCATTTTTGGCCTTGTCTTTTCCGTTTTTATCTAGACCTGTTTCACCTGGGTTTTTCCAAAGGTTTGACTTAATGTCTTCGTGGTTGATGTCAATGCCAGTATCAATAACTGCGACAACAACATTTTTGCTACCATGAGTTACTTTCCATGCGCGGGCTGCGTCTGATTTTTTCAAACCCCAGGCTTGTTTAATGGCAGGGTCATTAAATAAGGCACTCGGCTCATTTTCAACTTTATCTTGTTTAGAAATAACTTCCGATTTTTCAAATTCACGTAGCCCCGATTTGCCTTTTTTCTTGGCTGCATCTGTGGATCGGCTAGCTAGACTTGAGAAATCGGCTTTGTCCTCGAGATTAAAAAATAAGGCGAGCGACACCAGCGAGAACAAGAAAAATAGTCCTAAAATAATTGTGGCTTTCAATGATTGCATCTACAACTTTCCTTTTCTGCCTCTTATGATTAGTTTATCGGGAAGTTGTTGCTAAAAATAATGGGATCTTGAAAATAAATCGAAAGTGTATCAGTATGAGAAAACTATGATGCAATATTTTAAAATTTCGTTTCTATTCACATTTATTGGACTTGTTCTGGCAGCGTGGCTTGGTTTTTCGGCGCATGGCGTGGCAGGTCTAGTTCAAACTGTCTTTATCGCAGCCGTTTTAGCTGTACTTGAAATTTCACTCTCGTTTGACAATGCGATAGTGAATGCCGTTATTTTGAAAAAAATGACGCCATTGTGGCGTCACCGATTTCTAACCTGGGGTATTGCTATTGCAGTGTTTGGCATGCGGTTAGTTTTCCCAGTGGCCTTGGTCAGTATCGTAGCGCAAATTAATCCGCTGGCGGCATTGAACATGGCGATTTTTGATCCTAATGCCTATGCTGAACGAATGTTATCGGCCCATCTTGAAGTGGCGGCGTTTGGCGGCAGTTTCTTGTTGTTGGTTGGATTGAAGTTTTTCTACGACGAAGAAAAAGATGAGCATTGGATTAGTTTTATTGAGAAACCTTTAGCCAAGTTGGGTCGCTTGCGTGCCATTGAGATTGCAATTTCTTTGGTGGTTCTTGCTGTCATCACGACATTTTTACCCGACGAAGAAAAAATTCGATTCTTAAAATCAGGTGTGTGGGGTGTGATAACTTACGTTGCCGTTGATGGTATTGGTGCCTGGTTAGAATTTTCGGGCGAACAGCAAAATGATATCAATCGCGCCAGTGCCGGGATGTTTTTGTACCTGGAAGTTCTTGATGCTTCATTCAGTTTTGACGGTGTTATTGGCGCATTTGCAATCACTCAGAACTTGTTTATCATCATGATTGGTCTAAGTATCGGAGCTTTCTTCGTTCGTAGTTTAACAATCATGTTTGTTGAGAAGGAAACATTAGCCAAATTTGCTTACCTAGAACACGGTGCTTTTTATGCAATTCTGTCACTCGCGATCATGATGCTACTGGATCCATTTGTTCATATTCCCGAATGGATTACGGGTTTACTTGGCGCTGCCATCATCACAGTTTCCTTTATTTGGAGTGTGAAGTTTGCTCCACTTTCAGAGTCAGATAAGTCGTAATTAAAATGATAGCGGCTCCCATCAATTGCAGCGGAGCCAATGTTTCATTCAGAAATATATAACCAAACAAAAAAGCAAATGGCGATTCAAGTAGGAAAAACTGACTAGCTGTTTCTGAACTGATGGTTTTTTGCGCTCGCACCTGAATTGTGAAAGCAACAATACTAGATCCAATTGCCAGCTGAAAAATACCATACCATGAGATCAAAGATCCCGAATTCCAAGCCAGTTTATCTTGAGTTAGATAAAGTGGCAAAATACAGATCAGAGTCCAAAAGTTTTGAAAACTGTTAAATCGAAACGACGATTTCGATCGTGGAGCTAAGATACCCACAGCAATGATTTGTAAAGCAGCGATGACTGACGAACCCAGTGTCCACCAATCACCCGTGATGATATCTGGACTTTCAGAGAAAATATTGAGCAAAAACATAGTCCCGATAAGGGCAATAAACGCGAGACCATAAAATTTAATATCGACTTTGGCTCGAAAAAAAAACTGATTCAAAAACGGCAAGATTAGAACGTAGAGAGTTGTAATAAAGGCGCTTTTTGTTGCTGTGGTTGTTTGCAACCCGATCGTTTGCGGAATCATTAATAGTGCCAGCAAAATCCCCGGCCACAAGGCTAGGCTCCACTCGCTGAAGGATTCAAAAAATAGCTTTCGATCAAAGACAAGTAAACAAATTTCACCGATTAGAAATGCGAGCAAGTAACGATAAAAAAGAACATCGGCCACAGAGAAATCTATCAAAGCCCATTTTGTTGCAAGAAAGCCGAATCCCCACAATGCCCCTGCGAAAAGTAGCTCAAGCGCGGCTCGATTTTTAGAAATTTGTTTGTTCATTCGGAGGAATCTATATCATAATGCTGAAGGATGTCCATGGAGAAAGGATTGTTATGATTTTCAAGCGTGGGTTTGTTGCCATTTTGTTTACTTCGTCTGTTGTTTTTGCTCAAATAGGAGCAAAAACAGAATATACAAAATCGTCATATTTTGAACCAGGTGAGGGAATTGTATTTCCAAATTTAGAATTGGAATACTCTCTGGACCCTAAAACCCCGAATCAATTAAAAGTAGGAAATGCTATTTTCAATCAAAGTACCTTTTTGATTGAATTGAAAAGTCTTTATCAGCTAGATCCCGTTTTTAGGTCTCCTTTAAATCAAAAAAATGAATGGTCTTTGATTCTTCACTGGCCAAAGCACTTGTTTCCTGCTCCCGAGATAGAAATCATCTCGGGTAGTGGTCAATCGGTTTGGAGAACGGCATTGACTGAATCAGATTTGAAAGCCTGGCGGGACCGCACTGATGGGTGGAAAAAGAAGTTAGGAACTCCAAAAATTAATCCAACAGTTTTGAATTCCAGTTTTGGTTTAATTGGTGGAAGTGAGGTCAATCGCCTGCGAGATTTGTTAGCTAAATCATTTAAGTTTTGTATTTTTAATAAAACAGGAAAGGGTGATTCTCGGTATTGCTCCCCGTTGATGGCGATCAGACAAGGTAAGAAATTATATGCATACAACGATTTAAAAAATCGTGTGTTGATCCAAAATGAAGAAGCGAAATCTGAAGATATTGTAAAAATGGATCCGTCAATTCCCGCTACTTTCTATGCAGAGTTCGCACTTGGTGGGAGTTACGAATTTAAAACAGAGGTACCGAAACCAGATTTAGTGGACATTGCAGAAATTAATGAAAAAACGTTGAAACTAACTGGCTATGGTAGCAAACCGAATATGCCGGTACGAATTATTTCAAAAGAGGAAACCTCGAAATTAACTCGTTTTTTCGGTTTCGAAGCAACGATTAAAGACGATCGCGAATTTTGGGAAATTATGATTCCTAAATCTTCACCTTATTTGTACTTCCCTGGACCTGCCGGAGGTGTTTTTCGCCAAGTTATTGCGGTAGATGAGGTGCCAAAAGCTAAATCACGTATCTGGGTTCACGAAAAAACGCCCACATCCATTTATGGAAATGAAATTGCGATCAAGGCTGTAAAACCGCAAGGATCGACCGTAGAATCAGATCAGAATTCTATTGCTCCAGGTGCTACACCAAGAGAATTCATCTGGAATTTTCGCGCTGATAAAAAAGGTGAGTTAAACAAGAGTTACCTAACAGTCACACAAGGTGGAAAGAAATTCACATCGTTTTACGAAGTCTACCGATCTCAACCAAACGAAATTTCGGGCCGCTTCACGGGTATCTTGTCGAGTTCGGGCCAAGTTATTCTAGGTGAAGTGTCTTATAATCGCTGGTTTGAATCATTACTGGGAAAAAACTCATTCTCGTTCCAACGATGGGGTTTAAATGTCCGTTATTTTAAATCATTCAACCCATTATATGTATCAGACAGCCAAAAAGAAAATCTGACGTCATTTACAGGAGACATCAAATATAGATTCACGCCAGGTGTGTGGACTCGCGACGCTTCCATGGGTGTTATGTTTGGATACCAAGACTTAGTCTTTGGTGATTTCAAAGCCACAATGGCCGGAGGTGGTTGGTTCTGGGCCCGCTCGATGCCAAGAGTCTTCGATAGCATATTCAACTTGATACCATTCATGAGATATCCAAAATGGGTTGATATGGAAGTCATCTATTACTTCTCGTCATTGAACTCGAACATCACACTCGATTCTCCGTTCAGTGTAAACTTCCATGGGCAAATTCTTTGGAGCAAAAGTTTCTTCGGCGAAGCGGGATTTGGTTTAAAACGTTACGCGTTCGTCGATAAAGACCTAAGTCAAAAAGCCGAGTTAAATACTTTCTATGGGACGGTTGGCTTAGGCATTAAATTCTAAATAAAAAATCCCAAGTTTTTTCGGGGGCGATAGACTCCCTTCTTAAGAAAGATTCCAGGTGTAAATGGGGATCTTTCTCTTGAATGGGAGTTTTCTTTTTTGGAGGACGCCCTCCAGGCTCGGCCACCGGTTGGCTACGCCAACAATACCGCATCCATGCGGCGGTGGAGCCTCCAAAAAAGAAAACTCCCATTCAAGAGAAAGACCGAGCTCGAATCGTTTCTTAAGAAGGGAGTCTATCGCCCCCGAAAAAATTCTCCACACCGCAACCTTTTTTATGACCATAGTTGTTGTTCCGTTCTTGAGATGCTTTTGGATCATAAAAAAAATGTCGGATAAACCACGAAACCCACACAAGGCAAAACCCTCGCTTTCAAAATCTCGGGGGATTTTCCTCTCACTGCGCCAAGTCCTCTAGTCCCAAAACAATTCCGAAAACTTCGTGAAAAAAGTTGGCGTGCACATTGCTAACATCTATCCCGGGTTCATCAGCCAGATAAAAAAGAGTCAGTTTGGCTCTTCTACCGGGGGGTAGCGTGGGTTTAGGTCACTTCTTTTTGCTTACATTTTTTTACTGTTTCTTCACCTTCGCGGACAGTGTAAATATTCCAATAAAAACTGTAAAAAAACCAGCGGCTGATTTAAGTTATCAAGGCAAAAAAATTGATCCATCCGAAGCGGCTGACTTGATGTCAAAGCAAATTGATATCAGCCGATTGAACCCTGGCGACAATAAATTCTGGCAAAACAAAACATATGAAGTTAAAGATGCTTCGCTCAACGCATTCCCATTAGGCTCTGCGGGGGTAAATTTTCAAGCAACCGAAGCAGTTATCAATGAATTATTAACCATCACTATTCGGGTACAAGATGCGACAGTTAAAGATCGTTTTTATCGTTTAGCTATCAGCCGGTATTCACCTTCATTTATGATGAGAGCCGCCATGCTAAGAAAGCTTGGGTATTTTATCCCTGCACTCAAGCAATACTCAGATATGAAAGTGCGTTTTCAAAGTGAAGCTGAAAAAGATTTATTCCTAGAAAACATGCAAAAGGCGATGGTTCTAGACGTTAGCGATACTAAGTGGATCAAAGAGAATAACAAAACGGATCACTCTCTGACATTCAGTGACTGTGTTTTAGAGACGCCGTCAAACGAATACTACGATCTACATTGGGGTACGACTCCAAACCCAAAAAACCCTGCGATGATATCTATTTTAGAATTGTTCTCAAAAAATCGCGCCTTCCGTGCCTTGATAGTTCCGTATGTATTAGTTGATCTGCCAGAAAGTGTGAATCGGTTTTTGCCGAAATCAGCGAGTGTGGTTTCAGGGCATATTGTATTGAATCATCCTTTTGGTGCCGCATTCAGTGGAACAACATATGAGGACGTGAAATGGTTGCTGCTTCGTATGCAAAACTGGACTGAAAAAGACGTCCGTGAAATCGTCGAGAACGCTAGCCTTCCAAAAGACATCAGTGAATTGGTATATCGCAAGTTGCTTTACAGAATTAGCAACATGTTTGAGTTCTTTGACATGAAGACAAGCTTTCAAGCGGCGTTGCCAACCTTAGAATATGATGCCGCAGGTGGGATCATTAAAAGTGGTAAAGTCACACAAGAAACTATCGCGCCTTATCCATTCCGTTTTGCTCATGGCGACCCAGAAGCTCCGTTTCAAGAAGGCGATTACGTACGTTACTTTAAAATTCGCGGTATCACGGCCGTTGTGGCCACAGCGCTGGCCGAGATGTCTAAGAAATTACAAATTCAAGATGTCGGTGACCTAGCAAAACAACGGGCATTAGATATTCAGAATAAAATCAAGGATCATATTAAGAAAAACCCGTTAGAACCACTTTATCAAAAAGTAGAAGCCTGGGGTGGCCCAGTGGCTGGCTTTAATGTGTCAGCGACCCGTCACGTTTCAACAGGAACATACTTTGAAAGTACGGCGCCTCTGCAGTTGGTAGATAACGTTACAGTGTCGGGTTCACTTGGTTATTTTATGGGAATCGACGGTGTCAATTATGTAAAACCATTTGCCGGTGTGAACGTGTCGTTGCTGCGTGACTACACTCATGTTCGTCCTATTTTATCTATCAAAGAAGGTGACAAAGAAAGTTGGGCCAATTTATTAATTCCTAAATATATGGCGAACATTTCAAAAATTTTGAAAGAGCCAAATATCGTCAGTACGTCAGAAACCGTAACCGAAGAAAAAGCCAGTTTAGACCAATTCTTAAATGATTTACGTGAGGGAGAAGTATTCACAATCACTGATTCCGTCGCAACCTCTGCGTATGCCCAAATTTCATCGTCTTTAGATGTATTGATGGGTATCGCACCGTTGAATTTCTTGAATTCGATCAGTTTAGGTGCCGACGCGTCTCGCATCATTTTACGTCAAACCAGCATCATGAAAACTAAAGATGGCGTTCAGATTTTTGTTCGTAATCAAAAAAGTTCAGTCTATGGCCTAACTGTCGACGTCAATTACTTTATCAAAGTTTTACAAATCCGTTCTCAGACTAACAATAGTGATTTATCGACTCATGCGTTCGTAGTGAACTACTACCCAGCTTTGCAACAATCGATTGATTCAAATCAAAGCCAAATTGAATTCGTAAATAAAAACAACGATACAAAAGAAAATCTACGTCCGGTTTTATATAGTCTATTTAATTCGCAATCAAAAGATCTGTTATACGAAAAATTTAAATACAATAAATTTGAGATTGATCACAATTTGAATACAGAGGAACTGCGCGCAAAATTCCTATGGTTCCGCACCACAAGTATGGAAGAAGACCACACGGTTAAATTACGATATCCTCGAGCCGAAGCTTATCCAGAGTTAGATCCAAAAGATGAAGAGATCGTTCTTTTCTCTGCTAAAAAAGGGGAATTGAAAGGGCGTGATTATTTAGGATTTGGTCTAGATATTTTGCAAGCGATTTTAAATCGTAAATCGAATGTTAGTTGGGATTTAAGCAACGATTTCAATCCGAACCCATCAAGCACGCCGTTCGGTAATTCATACTGGCGTATCGTAAATTCTGAAGGCGATCTGAGCACAACTCAGAAAAAACCATATCCGAATATTGCTACAATTCAGCACGTGTGGGGTGGTTGGAATTTATCTAAAGACAAGTTCTTTAAAACGTTAGATGAAGTCGAGGCGGCAATTAAAGGTGTTAATTTATCATCGTACCGGTTACTTGAACGAGAAAATTTTCATCAGGTAAAATCGGTGGATTTCTATCGTATCACGGCTCAGTTATCATTGATGCCAAGCGCGCTGACAAAAATTCAAGATCTAATCAATCCAAAAGAATTTAAAGTAGATAAACAAAACGTAAACTTTATCGTTTCAAGATTGTTCAAAAAGTTATCCGAAACTTTAGGTTCGAAAGAACGCGATGCTGATCGCGCCATGTTTATCGGTATTATGTCAGTTTTTGGTAACGGTGACTATCAAAAGGGCTACACGCAATACTATTATGAATGTAAGCAGTACCATGAAAATAAAAACGGAAGGGGTGGATCGCCGCAAAATACGTATGCTTGGTACAATGGCAGTTCTTATGAATGCTTAATGCCATGGATTCAGAAACTGATCGATCTGTCGACAAAATTCCCTAAAGAGAAAAAAGAGCAGATTAAATGGTTAACCGAAGTTCTTTACGTGCTTGATGAGCGTATTCCGCTGCAACAATTATTAAAGTACTTAACTCCAGAAAACTACATTTACCTTGTTCGTGTGAATGGTTTTAGAACAGGTGATGAAGATGGTGAAATCCAATATTTTTCTAATACGTTAGGTGATCCAACTAAAAATATCGAATATTCGAATGGTCTAATCCAGATGTTCAGTCAAAGAACGGGGATTACATCCGTAGAGTTAGATCGATCACAAGGGAGTTTCCGATGATTAAATCATTCTTGACCCTAATCGGGATTACGTTACTGCTGGCTCCGTCAGCTTATTCGATCGAGCGTGCGATTTTGTCTGTGAAGCCTCATCACAAAATCAAATCTAAGGATTTGAATTTGATTTTGGATTCTACGCTGATTGTAAATCGCAAAAATCTTTGGACCGACAAAGAAAAGGAACTATTAAAATCTTTAAATCTAAATAAATTTTCAAAGGCATGGATCGTGGAGGTGAATACTTACGCCGATCTTTTAATGCTTGAGCGTAAGATTAATCAAAACGGATTGCCGTTAAACGTGGATGACTACGAATTACCTATTCAGAGTCTAAATGCTGACTGGCAATCTTTGCAATGGGGTATGAAGAATACCGGACAAGCGCAGAATTTAGATTTGGATCCCGTGCAAACATTCCGTGTTCCTGGTGTTGTAGGTGAAGACATTCAAAAAATTCAAAATAAAATAGGCACACTGAAACGCAAAGTGCGCGTAGCCGTATTAGATACGGGAGTCGATAAAAAGCATCCCAATTTAAAGAACGTTCTTTATAGAAACGAGCTGGAATGTAAACAATTAGAGGCATTTGAAGCGTGTCTAGTTGAAGATGGGATGGATCGCGACAGCTGCGAAAAGAAATTCATGACGTCGGAAAATCCTAATCTGGATCCTGACCATAACGGCTATCCGTTGGATTGCACAGGCTGGAGTATCTTAGGTAATGCTGACAATCCAAGTGGCATATTGGGTCGTCCTGATTTTGGCGATGATCAAGGCCATGGAACTCATGTGGCGGGTATTATCGGTGCGCAAATGGATCCTCAATTCCTGGGCGTCAGCGGTGTTTCTAGCAACGTTGAAATTATTCCGATCCAAGTAATTGGTAAAAATCCATCTGAGCCAGTAAAACCTTTGTCGACAGATATCAATATGGATACGTTGTCGCCAGTAGAATTAAAGCAAAAATGGGCAAAGAAGTCGTTGGGGGATTTAGTCGCACGTGGGTTATTGTACGCGTTCAAAGCCAAAGCCGATGTCGTGAACCTATCGTTAGGTTGGCCGGCCGCACGTGATTCTGAATTAATTCGCGGATTGATCACGGAAATGATCAATCGCGGAATTATCATAGTGGCAGCCGCCGGCAATGATTCCACGAAGGCATTGCTACATCCGTGTGCTTACGAAGGCGTTATCTGTGTAGGTAGTCATGGACCAGACGGATCTGTAAGTCACTTTTCTAATTATGGTAGCGGGGTTGATATGTTAGCTCCGGGCCTAAATATTCTAAGCACATTCCCAGTGGATCAACGTCCTGTTCGCTTTAGAAAAACGTGGGGCTTTGAATATTTATCGGGAACATCCCAAGCGTCGCCATTTGTCGCTGGTGTAGTGGCAGAGATGATTGCACAAGGTATTCCAAGAAATGAAATTTACCCGCGATTGATGGCAACGACTCGATTGCCAAAAGTGAACCAGGGTTTGTTTGAAGGTGTTCCGCATCTGCCAGATAAATTGGTAACATTGAAATCCACTGTAGAGGCAAAAATGACATTAGCAGGTAATATGGACTTCCGTAAAGCGATGGATGTTAAACCAGCGATTGTCATCCTTCCTACAATCAAAGAAAAAACAACTTTGAATTGGAATGGGAATGATAAAAAACTGAAATTTAGTTTCGGACTTAAAAATTATTGGCAAGACACGGATTTTTCTCGCGTACAATTACGTGCAAAATTTAAAGACGATGAGAAATCTCATCGCCCATCCGTCGTTTCTATTTCTGGTTTACCAAAATCAGGAAAATGGGAAGGCGGTCAAAAAATGATTGTTACCGTTGATGCCGAGCTTTATAAAACAGAAGCTCAACGAAATATGGTTCCATCTGATCTGGAACTTGAAGTCTGGGTGATGGTGGATACTAAGCTCAGCAAATATTTTGTTCAAGAGTTTGAATTAGTCGTTCCGTTTACGGCCACAACTCTGTTGCCAGAGATGACGAAATACCAAGTGAAGCAATTTCCGACAGGACGAGTTGAGTGGAATCCTGTGGATGAAACATACGATTATACGCCTAACAAACGTGATTATATTTTGTCGTCACAAAGTAAGAAAGAAACTTCGTTTTCGTTGTTAACTCAAGATCGTTCGGGTGCCTATCAATTAGTGGGATCAAATGTTCTGAAATTGCCGAAACCGGTAGAGCAACTTCGTTCGCAGTACTTGGTACGCATGCTACAAGGTAACGAGGCGATTTACGCACTTGGTTTCCTAGATGAACCAGAAGATGACGACGACAATGCACTTCCTAAAGTGTATTTTTCGATCTTTGATCATAATTTTAAATTGGTGGAAGAGTTTGCGTACGATTCTGATAAAGCTGTAATGCCGTATCAAATTTATTGGATGACGATCGGTGATAAAAAACGACCGGCTTGGGTTGGGTACGGAAAAGACCCATCGAAAAAACCAAGCTTAATTAACTTGTGGGAAAATCCGGCCGGTAACGAAGAATTAAAAATTCGTTTCTACTTTGTCGATGACAAAAATCAGTTAAACGCCGTCGACGCCGGTGAAGAATACGAAATCATCGATGTCCTTGAACCAAGTCTTGATCAAAAAATACGGGGCATTATTCCCGTGTTGATGGCCAAAAATCAAGGGTCAGAAATCAAGCCATCCTATATCTATGACTTTGCTCAAGCCGAAGTGGTTAATGGAACAGTTCAAAATCTAAAAAAATTAGATGCACTGTCAAAGAACTATCAGTATCGCAACTTGATCGAAACTAAGGTCGACAAGATTTTAAATTTGGATGCTAGCGAAGAAGAGTTTGCAGGAACTTATTGGTTCAATGAAAATGGAAACCGCGAACAACGTGTAACTTTTATCCATTTCCAATCGAAAAAATATGTCGATCAAGTTTTAAAACCAATGAATCCACTTTACGATTCCGCGTTGTTAGTTCGCGCGTCATTTTTGGGTGAGCAACGTGCGGGAACATTCGTGTTAACCAATAGTGAAATTCAATATCATGATTTGTTGTCGGGCCAGACGGTTGGGCGCAGTTTAGAGCGTTATACGTTTTATCCTGACGATTTCTTTACCAGTGTGTATATGCCGATCACGGTTTTTGATTCCAAAAACCCAAAACAAAAGATCCCTGCGATTTTTACGACGGAGAGCAGCGAAATCAATCGCGGTGTCAAAATAGTTGTCCCGATTTTTGCAAAGGCACAAGGATCGAATCAAACTTCGTTAACAAAAGAGAAAGTGGTTGAACTTATGACACCAGCGAAACTAAGACTTGAAACGCAAAGAACTTCTGGTTGTCGTCCACTCAACACACCCGTTTTCTTGGGCGAAAAAGGATACGCATTTGATTATTTCTGCGGGGATAGCATTTTAAGGGTACCGATAAAATTATAATTCAGTCCGCATTTATGTGGGCATAAAAGTAAAGTGAAACAAGTTATCTATAAAGGAAAAAGGGGGAAAAATGTTTAATATGAGTTCTAAGTTCAAAGGGGCAATGCGTTTAGTGCTAGTCACGGGCTTTGCGATTGGTTTTTTTGGCTGCGGCGGTGGCGGCGGTAGTTCGCCTGTGAATGTTCTTTACTATCCGTACCAGACGATATTTGAAAAGGTTTGTATGACAGTTGAACCGACTCCAGGCTGTACATTCGACGCTAGGACGGGGGAGCGAATTTCAGTTAGCGCGGATCCCGCTTATGACCGCAGGGGCCATGCGACGGACGACATGTGGTTTGTAGAATTTGATGAATATGGAATGGCCGCAGTCTACGATCAAGACCGAATTCTTCGGGAATACAAAGACGTAAGCGAATTCGGCGGCTATTTAGGGACTTACGATATAGGTACTGGCGGGTACAATGTTGCGACTGGTGAAACAAGATTAGTTTGGGAAGATATCCGTAACGGTGCTTACTACTTAGGTAAAAACGGAGTTCTTTACTCTGCCAACTTAATCGAATCTAACTTCGGTCAAGCGATCAACAACAAGAATGCGTCTAAAGCAACAGACACTAACTTTGCGGCTTTAAACTCTGATGCTAACAAAATCTTAGTAGCTAAAGGTGCTGAAAAGTTAATGAAAGAATATGGTTTCAAAAAAGCTCAAGCGACAGCGGTGGCTAGTGTTCTGAACAACTTCGCAGTGACTACATCACTTCGTGGTAAAGTAACAACTAAAGACATCGACGTAACTTTCAAAGGTGCTTTTGGCGTTCCATTCTCGGATGCATTGACTGCTGTTAACAAACTACGTGAAGGTGATAAATCTTCTATGAGAGAACTAACAAACCGGTCAGCTTCAGCGTTGGGTTTAAAACCTCACCAAGCTCAACAATTCATCAAAGGTATGTATAAAAAAGCCCTAACTCAATGGGGTTACGATGTGGATACGATCAGCTGGTAACCTCCAGGTGATCACGTGTCAGCTAGCTGGTAATTTCTACCGGTTAGTTTGTTTCAAACCACAAAAAGCCTGCAGAAATGCAGGCTTTTTGCTTTGAGGGCTCTATCCTTTCTTGCCTAATCGCGTCGTGCGTTTTAGAATAGGCCTCCATGTCTGTGATCGTACTACCTGAAAAATACTATCTAACCCATTTCTTTGAGCTTATTCAGCATTTAGAAGCTCACTACCAACAGGTATTTGAACCGGCCCACGTAGACTTCCTGAAATCCTTTTATGCGCTTTCCGAAGATGCCAAGTGTGCCTATGTTCGCATGATCAATCGAAAAGGTTTGGTTTTTAGTAATGTTTCGTTCACTAAATATCCCGAAATCGCAGATCCGATGGCGGCGTTAAAAGAGTTAGACGAAGCTCGATTTCTTTCTCGAGTGAACGAGTCAGATAAGCCTCTTTTAACAGAATTTTTAACCAAAACAGATTTGGCCAAATGGTTGAAAAAATCGGGATTACGGGTGGCCTCGTCGGAATCTCGTGGTGATTTAATTATCAAAGCGCAAACACATCAAGATCAACTCCTGCTAAGTAATTTGGACATGCATACTGATCTTTTTGTCCAACGTCGATTTGAAGAATTAGATTATTTGTTATTTTTATATTTTGGAAAAATTCAACGAAACTTAACGTTATATACATTACGTGATTTGGGTATTCGCCAAGCCCATTCATTAAAGAATGATTTTAAAGCTCGATACACAGATTTGTCGTCAGCAAAACAAGACTATTTTTTCTATTCAGAAATTGAACGTCTTGGTGAGGTTCAATCTGAAGCAGAAATTTTAGAAAAACTTGAGTTCAGTCGTTCCGCTCCATCCAATCCTATTAAAGATCAATGGTTGTTGGGCGTGGCGATTAAATTTGAAGATTTGAATCGAGACATTACGCTGTTGGCTTTGAATAGCTGCCAAAGTCACCCGGCGCGTGAGCGGAAGGCTCGATTGTTGTACAAATGGGAACAAGTAGAACAATCGAAGGCCGTTTTGGACGCGATAATAGAAGATCCACATTGTGACGAAGAACTTTTATTCGCCGAAGATTTTTTTGCGAGAAAATTCGGTAAAAAACGAACGGGTTCATTGACAGATATTTTAAATAATTCAAAACAGGTCACACTCAGTGATATTTTTTTAAAAAAACCAGAGCAAGGCGTAATCGATTTATATGAAAAACAAGGTTACACCGGTCAGTTTGTTGAAAACTATCTTTGGGTAGGTTTGTTTGGATTGATTTTCTGGGATGAATTGTTCACCGGTCCTATGGCTAAATTGTTTAATCCTTTTGATCGTAAACCAGCAGATCTGACTGGTCCGGATTTCTACAATCGCAATGAAGTACTTTTAGAATCAAAATTAGTTCAAATGAATGACTATAACGCGATCGAATTTATTATCCTTAAAACAGTGACGGAACACTATGGTAAGATGAATGATTTGTTTCAATGGTCCACAAACCTAGCGCCAATGGTTTTGGACTTCGTCAGAAAGACCAGAAATAAAAATGTCGCTCATATCTTAAGAACTATGGCACGTCGGTTTGATGTTTATCACAGTGGTTACCCTGATTTGATGCTTGAGAAAAATGGCGAGATTAGTTTCATCGAGGTAAAGGCTGATGGGGACTCATTAAAATATAAGCAATTGTCAAAAGCTCGTTTGCTTCGTGAAGCTGGCTTTGATGTTGAAGTTTTAAGGGTCAAATGGCAAAGCGATCCTAATCAAGTTTATGTAGTTGTAGATTTGGAAACGACGGGTGGTGCTCCTCATTCTCATCGTATTACCGAAATTGGTGCTGTCAAAGTTCAAGGTGGAAAAATTATCGATGAATTCCAAACTTTGATTAATCCCGAGCGACCGATTCCCCCGTTTATCGAGAAACTAACTGGTATTACTAACGAGATGGTGGCAACGGCTCCGAAATTCTCTGAAGTGGCTGAACGATTTAATCAATTTACGGACGGTGCAATTTTCGTCGCACACAACGTGAAATTTGACTATGGTTTTATTCAAAAAGAGTTTTCTAGAATTGAACAAGATTATTCGCGCACACATTTGTGCACCTGTATTGGCATGAAGAAAAGTTTCCCTGGGATTAAATCTTATGGATTGAAAAACTTAACCAATCATTTTCAAATCTCGTTGACCCAACATCATCGCGCGTTGTGTGATGCTCAAGCATCAGCAGAACTATTATTATTAATGACAGGCTATAAGGAACCTAATCCACGCAAAACGGAAGAACCCGTAGCTGAACAAGAAACCTAAGGAGTGAAATATGAATTGCCCATGTGGAAATTCCAAACCGTATGAGTCATGCTGTGAGCCATTTATCAAAGGTACAGCGTTTCCTGAAACGGCGGAACAATTAATGAGATCGCGCTATACTGCTTATGTAAAAGGTGATGTTCAATATATTCACGATACGTTAGCGCCAGAATCACGTCATGATTTCGATATGGCCAGCACTAAAAAATGGGCTCAACAATCAAAATGGTTAGGGTTGAAAATTCAATCGGCTCAGGGCGGAGCGAACGATAAAAAAGGTAAAGTAGAATTCACGGCGACCTACAATGATAAAAAAGAAACGCTAGAACATCACGAGGTGTCTGAGTTTCGTAAAGATGAAAATAATCATTGGGTGTTTGTCGGCGGTGAAGCCCACACGCATAAAGAAGGTGAGGGGCACCACCATCATCATACTAAAGTGGAAACTGTGGTTCGTGCAGAACCTAAAATTGGTCGCAATGATCCGTGCACCTGTGGAAGTGGTAAAAAATATAAAAAATGCTGTGGAGCTGCGGCGTAGATTTTTTGAACCCCCCGGTTTTTGGGAAGGGAAGAGACTTCTTCTTTTCCTTGAAGCTTGGTTCTGGGTGGTGCGGGGATCTTCCTTTTGAGATGCTTTTTTAAAAAGATATAAAAAAGCCTCGGCAGTCCTCGTCCGCGCTGAACGCGTGTCTGTGGAACTCATTTTTTTATATCTTTTTAAAAAAGCATCTCAAAAGGAAGACCAGGCTTGAATTGGCGCTTCGAGGAAAAGAAGATGTTTCTTCCTTTCCAAAAATTACCCAAATACCCAAAAACTTAGATTTCGTCCATTTTCTTGGCTCTTCACAAGCTTGGCCGCCTCATTTCCTATATAATGGCTTTGGTGGCAGCGAATTCATTGATTAATTTCACGGGGGAAATTTAGAGTCGAATTGCCTAGGTAAGTATGCTAAACAGCGAGTCTATGAGTTGTATTAGTTGCCAAGGTACGAAAGCTTTATTGAAATGTGGTTGCTGTGAGAGTGAAGTATGTAAGTACTGTGCTCATATCTTGCCAGAAGATAATTTTTCCTTTCTGACAGAAGTGGCGCCTGAATTAAAGCATTCAGTTTACTGTCCACCTTGTTACAACACCCACGTATCTGACGTTTGGGATGATTATCAGGCAACTATGGAAAAAGCGAAAAATATTAACGTTTATTTATCAAATCAAGGTAAAGAAACTCGACTAATTAAGCGGATTCAAAAACCAATCAAAGTGTCGGGCTGTCAAGATCATGATGAAACCCTTCTTCGTCTTGCTTTCCAGGCTGTAAAAGCCGGCTTTAATGGCTTAGTCGATGTCGATTTAGTCTCTCAAAAAGTGAAAATCGCTGGCTATCAAACTCAAACATGGAGTGGCAAGGGAACTCCAGTTAATTTGTCTGGGCATCATATAGTAAAAGATAGATCTATCTGGCAAAATCCAAACTAAGTAGCCCTTATATCGTAATTTCCTGGGAAAGTTGTCGATAGAAACATTTTAGGCAACAAGAATGTCGCAATCGCAATGGCAAAAAGGGCAAGACCAATCATTAAAAATTTTTTAGCTTTAACGTAGTTTTTCTTAGCATTTATTCGTGCGATGAAAAAAACAACCAAGGTTCCTGCACAAAAAATCAACGAAATAACGTACGAGATTTTTGCGTACATTTGATTTCGTTCGGAAATTCCATAACCCCCATCGAGTTTCGAATTGTATCCGCCCACCATGTTGGCGCTTTCAGGTAGGGTGGCTGCATCCGATGATATTTTTGCTTTGGCAACATCTGAAGAATCGACAGCGTCCGCAAAACAAAAGCCAGTAGCAAATAAAAAGAAAGTCAGAAAATATTTAAAAAAAATCATAGTGGGTTCCTTTTCCGTTAGCATTTACAGAATTGAAATTCGAGTCAATTTTTTTTCCTTTTGTACCAAAAATAAAATCCCAAAAAGAAAATAGAAATCCATAATTGGTTTCTGGATTGTTGGAATCATGATGAATTTTATGAGAATCGGGGAATACGAAAACCTTTCTTAAGTTTTGGGTCACAGTGGTATTCGGAATGGAGTAATCCAGATGTGAAAGTAGAGCCTGTACTGAAAATATATGGGCAGCCAAAAGTACATGCCATTGATTAATGTTGAGCATGACAGAAACAGCTAGCATGGCAAAACTTCGTGTGTCATTTACATAGGCAGTGTCTATCATTTACTCAATCCTGGAGACTGGTAACGAATAGAATCTACTTCTATTTTCCAAGTGAAATGGCCTTTAGGTCAGGCTCATCCGATGACAAAACAGATCACCTAAAAAGTCTTTTAAATCGCTTTCACTAGCCTCAATGCAAAGCGATCGTCTCAAACCAAGACTAAGGCAGAATTTTAGAGTTCTGCCTTTAGAAAACCCCTAAAAATCACGATAGAGGAGGTAGGGGAGATTCTCATGTCATGGGGCGATATTCCAAGTTGGGCGAATAATACTGCGTTAGCATTGATGCAAACTCTTAGCTATGTGGATCCGATTACCTACGAACACTGTTGTCGTGTTGGAGCTTTAAGCCGCAAACTTGCTCTCAGTGCTGGTTTGAATGAATACGAACAAGCGGTTGCCGAGTACTCAGGTTTATTTCATGATCTAGGTAAAGTCGGAATTTCGAACGAGATTATTGCTAAACCTGGTAAGCTTGATCCAAAAGAGATCGATATCATGAGAAATCATCCGATCATTTCCGAAAATATTTTAAAGCCGTTGGCTGAAAAAGATTCCTTCTTTCGCCAGCTTTTGGCGCCCGTTCGTGGTCATCATGAGCGTGTGGATGGTGAAGGTTATCCGGATCGTCTCGTTAGCGATAAAATCAATTTACTAGCACGTATCATCCTGATTGTAGACACCTATGATGCTATGTCGCAGACTCGTTCCTACCGCAAGGGTTTGCCTAATGAAGTGGTATATGCTGAACTAAAACGCTGCTCGGGTACCCAGTTCGATTCGCAATTAGTAAAGACATTCTTGGACGCCCACAAGTTTTGGTCGCAATCTAAAGAAACGGACGAAAACTCAATTGTCGAGTACTTAAAGCGGGCAGCTTAATCCCGCTCTCTGTTTAATGTCTTTACGAGCTAGTTTTGCGGCACCAATGAAAATGAATCCCAAACTGATGTTGTATTAATATGACATCAATTATGTGAACCATGATATGCCCCTGAAGCTACCCGGACTAAGACTTATTAGTACTTTCAAATATTTTATCTGCCGATTTCGCAATAAAGCCTTGATATAATTTACCGTCCGCCATCGGATAGCGTTTCGCAAATTCATAGTAACACGCGGGAATTTTATACGTACCGTCTTCAAACAAAATGGCAACTTCTTTCGCCATGGTTGAGCTTTGTTCCAACATCTCTTCAGGTGTGCCTTTGATCTCGCCACCTGATTGGTTCAATTGAAAACCGTTTGTTTTGATAAAGTTGTTCAATTTAGAAAGATCGTTGAATTTCTTTAGGCGGTTCACATTCACGGTGAAATGATTTGCTCGGAATCCATACGCATACGTCCAGGCAGCATATTCACTATCTTTGTAAAGTGCCTCGTATACTTTGTGTGATTTTTTCCAAGTTGTTCCTGAATACAAAAATTCTGGCTTTTTCGTAATACTGTAATCGAAATCTTTAAAGTGAGCTTCAATAGTTGTGCGTACAAAGGGAGTAGTTTTCTCAAGCTCTAATTCACTGATGAAAACTTTAGGCTGATTTGTATCCGGATGTTCATAGTGTTTTGCGTAGAGTTTCTTTTCTTTGAAAATATAGTCATTTTTTTCTATGTAACCTAAATCGATAAAGTGTTTGGCTAATACGGCAATACTCATACCCGGCAGATTGAACGTACGAAACGCCACGTGATCATTCAAAACAGTTTCATGTTGGTCACTCAGGAGGCGGTAGATCTTAAGAGCCTCTGGATTAAGAGATGTGTAGTCGTCCCAGAGTTGATTGAAGATGGGTAAGCTGGTCATTTGAACTCCGCTGGTTGGTAACGTATTTTTCGATAGGCATTTTTATACCTATCTTTAACAATAAAATGGATTTTATCGTAAAGTCTAGCCCGCCCATGGACTGACTCCGTATCTAATACGGGGCATTAAGCCTTGGTTGTTCGCTGTGATACCGGACAATGAAATATATGAGTCGAAAAACAATTCCTGAGCTGGAACTAATCAATCAATTGAAAGAGGAATTGGGTCACATCGCTCGATTTGAAATCATCGGTGAATCCCAAGAAGAAAATCTGCGCATGCCGATTCACAAAATCAGTTTTGGCAGCACCGATCCAAAAGCACCGGTATTGGGTTTGGTCGGAGGCGTTCACGGGCTGGAACGTATCGGATCACAAGTGACGATTGCTTTACTAAATTCATTTTCGCAGCTCTATCAATGGGACGATACCATTCGTCACAATCTTGAAAAAATCAGAGTGTTTTTCATTCCATGTGTGAATCCCATCGGAATTTTGAAAAAACGTCGATCTAATCCAAACGGTATCGATATTATGCGGAATGCGCCCATCGATGCAGAAGATAAAGTCCCGTCTTTGTTAGGTGGTCACCGTATTTCGAATTTACTTCCTTGGTATCGCGGCGAGCATATGGAATCAGAAACAGCGGCGCTTGTGAATCATGTTAAAAAAGAAATAGAACATGCAAAAGTCGCGGTCACAGTGGATTTCCATTCGGGCTTTGGTTTTCAAGATCAAATTTGGTTTCCTTATGCGAAAACGCGAAAACCATTTGCCGATTTAGGTTATTTTGATTCGTTCATCGGGTTGATGAATAAAACGTACCCTAATCATTTTTATAAAATTGAACCTCAAGCGTACCTGACTCACGGAGATGTTTGGGATTATTTATATGACTGGAAAAGGAGTTTAAATCAACAGGACAGCGTTTTTTTACCAATGTGTTTAGAAATGGGTTCGTGGATGTGGGTGAAGAAAAACCCTCTACAAATTTTTACGCCTGAAGGGGCTTACAATCCGGTTAAAACACATCGATATCGTCGTGCTTTACGTCGCCATAATACATTTTTTGAATTTCTAATTCGTGCCTTGTATTCGCCGCAAAGTTGGTACCCGCTGGCTCCCGATGAACTTGAACTTCACAGAAAACAAGCAATGGAAAAATGGTATGCAAAACGTTAGGAATTGGGTCCTACTTCGAGGTTTAATTCGCGGTAGTTTTCACTGGCATAAATTTCCGGATAAATTAGCGAAGGCCTTTCCAAATGATAAAATTCACCTGTTTGATTCACCTGGAAATGGAGTCAGAAATAACGAAATCAGCCCGATGCGAATCGAAGGATTCACTGAAGATCTGCGATTTTTGGCGCGTCGTCTTGATAATATCCAACTAGTGGCCATTTCCCTGGGGGGAATGGTTGCGTTGAATTGGCTCGCGACCCATCCGGAAGAAGTCGAAAATGCGTTTGTTATGAACACGTCCCTAGGTGACACCGGGCCATTTTATAAACGGCTCAACTATACAAACTATCCACGCATTGTGAAATCATTTTTGAAAGATGAAACGGTGGTCGAAAAAATGATTTTAGATTTCACCTGCAACAGTATCGATGTTCAAGAAGAGTTACTGGATCACAACATCGCGATGGCGCGCAAATATCCGATGAAACGCTTGAATTTCTTTCGTCAAATCGTGGCCGCTGGGCAGTCGCGTTTTGATTCACGGCTTTTAAAGTATAAAAAATTGCACCTACTTGTGTCTGCGAATGATCGATTGGTGCATCCACAAAACACGTTCAATTTGGCTCATAAATTGGGAATTACACCCATGGTTCACCCATGGGCCGGTCATGATTTAACACTCGATGATCCGGACTTCGTGGTGGACTATTTGCGTTCCCAAATTTCCCCAACTAAGGGGTAACTGACTAAGGATTAGGCATTCCTGTAAAAAAGGGGCATAAGTGGACCTTTGTACAATCTTTTGACGCGAAAAAATTACACCTCATTGCGATTTAAGTCGAAAATTAGTCCTAATTCATTCAAATATTGACTGGAGTTTAAATTCCATTTTTACTTCCAACTGCTTGATATGAGAGAATAAAAAAGAATGATCCTAGACCACCGTGGGCGCTATAAATTTCTGCTTCTTTCCGCATTATTATGTCTAACATTTAAGGCAAATGCGTCTCTTTATTCAAATCAGTTTACTAAATTAGATTCTGTATCTAAAGCTCCGGCATCGAATAATTTTTTCGGCGTGATCCGTTTTGAGAATATGGATTATCTGACGATGCTCCCCGATGAAGATAAATTCAATCGTCAGCAATATCTGTCGGCTCGTTTAGGTTTAACCGGTTTAAGCTATGATACCTATTGGGGTTATGGCCTAGATGTGCAAGCTGGTAAGTATAGTTACGGTGGTTCTAACTATTCCGTTCAAGAAGCATTTTTATTTTATCGCTTAGAAACTTTTTTTAAAATTTCAGTGGGCCGAAAGAAAGTCGAATGGAGTGTCTTAGATAACTATTGGAAAACAAGTCTGTGGCAACCTAAATACGCTATCGATTATTTACGTCCCGAAGAGCAAGGGTTGACGGGTGCTTTCTTTGAATACAAACGTTCGGATTTTCAATTCGTAGCCTTAACAACGCCAATTTTCATCCCGAACATGGGTGTCGATATTCGTGAAGAAGATGGTGAGTTGCGCGCCGATAGCCGCTGGTTCCGCCAACCTTCGAACAAATATGATTTCAACGGACGAATCAAAACAATTACGTACGATATATCGGTTCCAGAAACTCGCAACTTGGTTTCAAGGCCAGGTGTCGGGTATAACGTCGCATTGGGTGATCGCTCTAAAGGTTTTTGGGCTAATCAAAGTGCTGGATACAAACCAGTTAATGATTTGCTATTGAAACGTGAAGGCTATGCTCAGGCGGCAGAGAAGAATGTAAAAGTGGTGGTGTCGCCGGATGTAACCTACCATTCCGTCCTGTCTTTAGACATCGGGTATTCATTCCAAAACTTCAAAGTCATTTCATCCTACATCGAGGATAATCCAAAAACTAAAATTCCAACAGATGAATGGGTTATTCAAAACCTAGAGTCGATGAAGGGCTATTCGGTGATGATTGAAAATAATATCGATTATTCTTTGATTCGTGATCTGAAGATTCAATTGGGATACTTGCGTATCGATGGTGGAACAATTAGCGATATCAATGCCAGTTCGGAGAAAGATTCTTTTACTTTATTTGATGAACGATTCTATTTCTACAATTCACTTCTGTTTAAAACGGAAGGTAAACTATTTAAATTATTCAATCGTGATTTTACGACTAAGGTTTCTTACTTACGTGACTTCAGTCAAAAAGGTTCTTTAGTAAATACCGAATTTCAATTCTATCCCGTTCAGAACTGGGCTGTACTTGTCGGCGGCGATTTAATTTCTGTTGATGAAGAAAACGATTCTTCCGGTTTCTTGAATCAAAATCGTGCTAATGATCGTGTTTATGCGGGAGTTAGCTATGTTTTCTAGGTTGTCTTGGGCTAGAGTCATCGTAACAAGCCTTACACTGCTAGCTTTATCAGCGTCGCTTTTGTCCTGTGGATTAAAAATTGGTGAATCCCCTCCCGCAACACAGATGCCGGGTTATCGCACGGATTCATGTTTTGATACAGCAACAACCAAATTTGGAGAATTCTTCACGGGAACGGCTAAAGATGAAGAAGTTAGTGCTTCTTGGGACTGTTTCTCGACGATGATTAAGGATTTTAAGTCTAAAGTTCGTTGTAAAGTCAGAGACAAATGTTCGCCCGGCGAAATTGCACAGTTCGTAGAAGATAATTTCATGGACGAGAATACCGGCGAAGTGAAGCAAAAAGTCATTTCTGCGGAACTTCAAATACAGTTGATGAAAGTTAAAAAACTATTTCTGGGTGGAAATACCGAGTTCATCAGCGGGGCAGAATTAGATCGCTTAGTAGATCTGTTAAATAATCTAAAAGGAATTTCTAGAGACATTAATCCTTCCATGAAGGTATTAACACTAAACTGGGAAAATAAACTACGTTCTAATGAGGTCAGTCTTTTAGATTTTGAAGCGGTGAATGAGAACCTTGTTAAAATCGCGCAGCGTTTTGCGGGCCTTGTAGATAAAGACGATAATGTTTATCGTTTTGATGATTTTGAAGGTTTAGTTACGGAAATGGGCCGTTTTGCTGGTTCGAATTGGTCTTGGGTGGCAACCGTTCAAAACTACTTGCCAGCGATTAAGCAGCTGAAAAAGTCGATCAATGGCGGCGATCAGGAATCGCTAAAAGACAATGAATGGAATTTGTTCCTGCTTTTGGGATCGCGCGCATACATTCAATTCCTACGTTACTATTATTTCATCAAAGATCTTGATCCTGAATTTACTAGTCTTCGTTTAGCCTATACGGCACGTACTATTGAAGAGACTTTCGAAATGTTATACGATTTGCTAAGTTACAAAGAATCCAATCAAGTTACAAAGGCCGAGATCGAAGACCTTTTAAAGAGTTTTTCAAATATTTGGCCAGTGCTTAAAACATCGCCTGCATTGATTTCTGAAGCGATGAAAATTAAACAAGTTCTGATCGGTGGTTCGGAAAAAGGTTTTGAAAAAGACGATTTCTTACGCGCTCAAAAGAAAGTGAATCTAATCAAACAGATCGTTGAGAAGTTTACACCATATTACCAATTTTACGGATTGAGCTGGCATCCAGAATTGTTGAAGCAAACAGAAGCGTTTGCTTATTTTGGAAAAGCGACAAAGAGTTTTGACGATATGATCACCAAGATCAATGAAGAATTTAAATTTGAAAAAGGCTATGACTTTAAGAGCTTAATGAATTTAATGGCTGAAATCGAAAAGCTATATCCGGGGTTAAGCACAGATATGCCGTTAGGTAAACGTGTGGCTCAGTACGCCTGCTTGGCACAGTTGGGTAGTGATGTATTGTTAGACAAACAAAGCAATCAATCTAACAATGCCTGCGAAATTATTGAACTTTCAAGTAGTGACCTGACTAAGTTGGTAAAAAAAATCGGACAGGCTTTAAATATTTTCTGGGACTACTACTACTTTATTAGTCGAACCAAAGTTGTTTTCAATGATCTAGAATGGCAGACGAAGTTAAAGGATTTTGGATACAACGTTGTTACCTTCTTGAAGTCGGCAGTTGAAGAACGAAAATCAAAACGTATTTCAAACTATGAAATTAAGGCGTTCATTAACGAACTTTCAAGTATTGATGTCATTCCTAAATCGATTAAGAAAACGACGATCGAAGCCGCAATTCAGCTAGCGATCACGAAGATTTTAGTGCCTGAAGAACTTAAAGGAAAGGTCGCTCGTTTTGATGGTTTTGAGCCTTATCATATCGAACAGTTGTATCGCGAAATTGATAACTATCTTGGCGTGAATATTTTTATTCACCAAGCGTATGAAAACAGAATTAATCAAAAGTATGACTATAAGTTTTTACTAGGTAAGTTTAAACAGTCGATCGCCAGTTCAACTAACCCGAATTTCAAACTCGGGATGACAGAGTTTGTGAGTAACTTCGAAACAAATTATCCTATGATTTTAACTGCGGACAACCGACTGTTCTTTAATCGTAATGCAAGTCCGATCTATGATAAGCACACATTAGAAGCTTATAATATGCATCGCTTTTTGGCCGGGTTGCTACTGCGATCGTATGCGAAGCGTGATCCAAGCACGAAAGTTATTAGCAGTGTTTTATCTGAATGTGAAGTCAAGTCGGTGTTCTTAGAGCTTAAACCGATGTTGGTGGATCTGGACGTTATTTCGGACAGTTCAGGTACAGGATTCATCGATGCCCGTTTTATTGAGGCAAACCTGTTCCTGCCTAAATCGGATGGCAATGATACTGTTAGTTTCGGTGAGTTGGCGGAATTCGTAAGTTATATTTTGTCAGGTTTCACAATTGATGATTTAGCAAAAGCATCGATCGCGAAAGATTGTAAATTGGCGACAGTGGGTACCGACGTTCTTGTTGATCTGGCGTGTTTACGTGGTTCATATAAAAAGAATATGCCAGCGGTGCTGAACTCGATGCCTTCGTACGTCACATATAGCCAAAAGGAAAATCCAACTGATTGGGATAATGCATTTTTAAATAACCTGAAAGCCGCGGGTTACAAAGTTAGACAGGATGCCAGAATTTCGCTTTCAGATGCCTCTTTGCTGCCACATATCTTGCAATATGGTGAAACTATATTTACAAAATTTGACGTCAATGCCGATGGTGTTATCGACAAAAAAGAAGGTATCCGTGCGTTTCCTTCATTTGCATTCCTTTTGAAAAAAGTAGCGCGTAAACAATTGGAAGCGGGCGACATTAAAGAGAGCGAACTTGAAGCTATGTTCACATACATCCTTAAGTATGGGAAAATACCAGAGTGTAACAAGCCTTTCATCCTGCTTTGCCTATTTGATCGCAGTGTAACGAACTGGTTAGACTGGAAATCAAACTACCGCAAAGACGATTATACGCTGGCGGCTAATCGGTCTCAGATTTCCAAAATTTTAGGTATCATTTCAGATATGGTTACGACCAGTCCTTCAGTCCAAGAAGACACCTGCAAGCCATGATTATCTAAGGTCCTACTAAGGCCTTCCGATAAAGCTTGTAGGAGATTTTGTGTTATTTCCTACGTTAGAATTTGCGATATTTTTTACAGTAGTTTTCTACTTCAGTTGGGAATTGGTATTTAACAATTCTTATCGCAAGCTATTCTTATTGTTAGCCTCTTATTTTTTCTATGCGACTTTAGATTTTAGATTTCTTCCGATTTTGATTCTAAGCCCGACACTTAATTTTCTTTTTGGTTTGTGGATTGGTGTTGAAGAACAGCCTAAAATTAAAAAGTACATCCTGGCATTTACGGTCGCATTAAATTTATTGCTGCTGGGCGTATTTAAGTATTACGACTTCTTTGCAGGGACGGTAGTTGAGGTCATGACTAGGATTGGAATCACGGCCACTTGGCAAGACGATGTATTTATGAATTTTGTTCTACCATTAGGTATTTCATTTTTTACATTTCAAGGAATTTCGTACTTGGTGGATATTTACAAAAAGGAACTTACTTATAAGAACTCATTGTTAGATGTATTGCTGTACATTTCTTTTTTTCCGCACCTGGTGGCTGGGCCAATTGTTAAAGCCAGTGAGTTTATTCCTCAGTTAAAACAACCGCCAAAAACTACAGAAATTCCGTTTCTTTTTTCTATTACATTGATCGTTCTCGGTTTGTTTAAAAAGACGGTGATTGCTAACTATTTGGGTGTCGATATCGTTGACCCGGTTTTTGAAAATCCAAAAGCATATAGTTCCGTAGATATGTTATTTGCGGTCTATTGTTATGCGGTTCAAATCTTTTGTGATTTTAGTGCGTATACCGATATGGCCATAGGTTTGGCGTACTTACTGGGATATCAATTTCCACTGAATTTCAATCAGCCGTATCGTGCGACAAGCTTAAAAGACTTTTGGAATCGTTGGCATATTTCCTTAAGCCGATGGCTAAAAGAATATCTATATATTCCTATGGGGGGCAATCGCGTTTCAGAAAAACGCACCTATCAAAACTTGCTCATCACCATGGGACTGGGGGGCTTGTGGCATGGGGCTTCGTGGAACTTTATTACGTGGGGTTTGCTTCACGGGATTGGATTAGCTTTTGAAAAACGATTTCAATGGGATTTGCAGGCGGAATCGTTGGGCAAAAAAATCATTCGCGGATTTTTGGTGTTTAACTTTGTTTGTTTTGCGTGGATATTTTTCCGGGCGGAATCGTTTAATAAAAGTTATGAAGTTTTGATTCAGCTGTTTGATTTCTCGAAGCCGGTAACGAAATTGACTCCAGTGTATCTAGTTTTGTTTTTTATTGGAATGAGTTTTCATTTTGTCAAGCCACTGCGAAGCTGGAATATTTCAGATCGACTATTGCAATTGCCAGCATTGGCGTACGCCGTGATTTTTGCCGTGATGGTGACGTTAATAACCGCGCTTATGCCGGAAGGTATAGCGCCATTTATTTATTTTAGATTTTAGGACGAACAGATAGAATGAGTTTAGAGAAAAGTTATAAAAGCATTTCGGAGTCCTCGAAGATAATCAAGATGACCTTGGTTATTACTCTGCTTTTGAACTTGTCGACAATTCACGAATGGTTGCAACAGAAAGAGGCCAGTCCAATGACATCGTCGTTTCTAAAGTTAACGGAGGCCTTAAAAGAGATCGGTGGTCAGTTTTATTTGACGGCCTTACGCGAAGGTGTGCGGTCTCGGTTTATCCGTTATACCACGGGAGTTGCTCAGATTCCATTGCTGGAACAAAAACAGAATCCGTTGATCCCAGATATAGGTGACCGCCAGGTGGCCGCAGTTGGGCCCCGCAGTGAAGATCCTATCGTTGAAAAAATAGATTTAACGGAATTAGGTTTGTTAGATGAATTGATAAGTACGCCGACGGCTGAATCTGCGTCCATCAAGCAAAAAGTGGAAGATCCGCCATCACCGAAGGCTCCGGGGACTCAGAAAAGTATTCTGATCATTGGTGATTCAATTTTGAAATCGGGCTTACAAGAACATTTCGAGCGTAATCTGGTTCAACGTAATGAGAACACAACGATGGAAATCAAATCTAAATCTGGCACGGGTCTGTCTAGACCCGATGTGTTTGATTGGGTCAATTACGTGGACAAACAAAAAGACAAGTATGAGAAAATGTTGATATTCCTTGGTACTAACGATGCTCAAAGTTTATTGATCAATAAGAAAGCTATTCCATTTGATTCTAAAGAATGGAAAGACGAATACAGCCTACGAGTGAGAACGTTACTACAGAAAGCGTGCAGTAAATCGAAACAAGTCTATTGGGTCAGTTCCCTTAGAATGCGTTCTGATTCATTCGATGCCAAAATGCGATCGTTGCATGAGGTCGTTCGCAAAGAAATCAAAACTCAGTCGTCTTGTGCGCAGTATATTTCTGCCTTTCAATGGTTCACTAAGAAATCAAAATACACAGACACTTGGACGACGGAATCTAAAAAGAACGGTAAAAAGACCATCAAACTTAGAGTCGCCGACGGAATTCATCTGACTTATTGGGGCGCTGATTTATTTTCACAGAAAATAATCGAGTCCATTTATGAGTAAATTAAAAGTAAACTTCATCGGCGATTCACATACGGCACTGACTTTCGGACAAACTATAATTGAACGCATTTCAAATGATGTCGATTTGCATTTGATTGCGTTTAGTGGTTTGCGGTTGCAGTTCTTAACAGAATGGATGAATCAGAAAAGTGAATTGAAGATTCTAAATTGTGAATTCAAATTTCGAGCTCCGGCAGGGTTTAGTAAAAATCCCGAAGATGTGGGGCTGGATTTTGACATGAACGATGCGGATGTTTTGGTCGTGGCACTGGGAACAAATGATATCGTAAAATGTGTCGGTGCCAAAGCGACGTTTAAATCTTTTTTAGAAAAGCCTATTCAGGCACAACTAGAAAAGATAACGGTAGAGAATGTAATTTTCATCGAGCCGCCGTTATTAAGTATCGATAAGGATGCTAAGATTCGTGCCCCGTTAATGGAGTTGATAGAAAGTTTTGATTTTAAGGTGATTTCGTGCGGAAATTTCAAAGCAGATCAAAGTGATGGTATTCACATGAAAAAAGAAATGGCTCAGTATTTTGGGGATTCGGTAGCTAAAGACCTATTAAAACTGATTCTTCCACATCATTGATTCGACGGGAATAGCTTTTACTTCATTATATTTAGCTGATTTTTTGGTGTTGTATGGAGTTAATAACTCGCCATCAATTTCAAAATAGATGACTTGTCCAACCGGCATACCAGCATAGATACGAACTGGTTTTTTCACAGAAATTTCAAGTGTCCAATGATTGCAGAAACCAACATCGCCTTTACCAGCGGTAGCGTGGATATCTATACCCAATCGACCAACCGACGATTTACCTTCCAAGAAAGGAACGTGTTTGTGAGTTTCTGTGTACTCTTGAGTCACACCTAAATAGAAATTTTCGGGAGTCAGTACATAGCCTTCTGGTGGGATTTCGAAGGTTTCGATTTCGTTATGCTTTTTTGCATCCAAAACGGAGTCTTTGTACACCGCTAGAGTTTTACCTAAATGCACATCATAACTATTACTGCCTAAACACTCACGACGAAAAGGCTCTACCTTGATAGAACCTTCTGCGATACATTGTAGTATTTTTTGGTCAGTAAGAATCATTAAATTACTTAGTTTCTCTGTGAACAGTGTGTTTTTGTAGATTAGGGTTGTACTTTTTTAATTCCATACGTCCCGGAGTCTTTTGTTTGTTCTTAGTTGTAGTGTAACGAGATACTGGTTTACCAAGAGCGCGAGCTTCTGTGCATTCCAAAGTTACGATAATACGTCCTGATTTCTTAGCCATAAAAACCTCTTTAATTCAAAAATACAGCCTTTAGCTAGTAACAAATGAACCCAGGTTTAGCAACACGAAATGTAAATTTGTTTTTAATTTCCCAGCTTTAATTCTTTTGAGTAAAGTGACAAGGGACAAACTCAGGGGGCCTTATGAATCTTTTAAGCACATTAATCCTTTCTGTTCTATGGATTTTTCAATCCTCGGCGACCCCCTTAGGTTATTTTTCAGGCAGTCAGCTTCAACCAGAATCGATCGCAACTTTGGTCTCTCGGGTAAAACCAGGCAGCGTCGTCATTATTGGTGAAAAACATGATGATCCCAGGGCGCAAGCGGGCCAGTTAGAGGTCATGAAGGCACTTCGGGCGGCAGGTTTGACGGTTTCTGTCGGTATGGAATTTATTTCATACCCGGTTCAAGCGGCTTTAAATGGTTACCGAGCAGGCGCTTTATCTGAAGCCGACTTTTTAAAACAGGTTTCTTGGGGGAGTGATCCGTTTGAGATTTACCGCGACCAAATACTTTTTCCCCTTGCCAGCGAAGGAGGGGTTACACTGGGAATAAATGCTCCGCGTTACTTGACGACTAAGATTCGTCAAAAGGGTTTCGACAGTTTGACTGCGGAAGAGAGGGCCCTGCTGCCACCTAACTATCAAGGTGGCAATGCGGGTTATCGTGAACGTTTTGTCGTGGCAGCGGGTGGACATTTAACCCCGCAAACAGTTGATGGCTATTTCAATGCCCAAAGTGTTTGGGACGACACCATGGCTTGGCAAACGGCGCAGTTTTTAGCAAAGAATCCAAATCATGTGTTTGTGATAGTAGTGGGCGAGTTTCATGTGCAGTATGGCGGCGGATTACCAGATCGTCTGAAAGCACGTGGGGTGTCTTCGGTACTAACCTTAAGTCAAGTTGACCATAGTGTTTATTCTGATGAAGAATTAGAGAAAGAGTTAATTCCACATCCCAAGTATGGCCCTCGCGCCGATTTTATTTGGGTATTTTAGAGGAGCTGTATGTTTCCCACGAACACGCGTGTATTGATTGTTGATGACATGGCATCTATTCGCGATCTTGTTCGTAATCAATTGAAGGTGATGGGTTTCACTGAGATTGTTGAAGCGGAAGACGGCGTACTGGCATGGACGGCACTTGAAAATCAGTATGCTCAAGCCAATCCTATCGAGTTAGTTATCTCGGATTGGAATATGCCGAACATGAAAGGGTTGGATCTTTTAAAGAAAGTTCGCTCTAGCCAAGTGTTTGTTCAATTGCCATTTATTTTATTAACGTCAGAAGCGGAACGTGAGCAAGTTACGGAAGCCGTCATGGCGGGTGTATCCCAGTATATAGTTAAACCGTTTTCAGGAAAAGTATTTGAAGAAAAATTGAAAACGGCCTATCAGAAACATTTCAAGAAATAGCATTTTGAAAATATAGACGGCCTAAGCGGCTTTTTTTGTACCGATAGTTTTTGTGTCAGGGAACGGTAGCTGGAAAATAAATTCAGTGTATTTGCTGACTTCGGTATTTATTTGAATCGTACCACCTAGTTGATCCACTTCGTATTTCACGGCATCTAAGCCAACGCCGCGACCACTTGTTTCGGTAACATTGTCGCGAGTTGTGAACGAAGGATTAAAGATGTAGAGAATGACTTCGCTGTCAGATAGATGCGAGTGCGGAATTTTTTTCTGAATTAATTTGGCGCGAATGCGACTGGCATTTACACCTTGGCCATCATCACGATATTTAATTTGCAGAATTTTTTGATTTTTTTCAATGATCGAAAATTCGATCGATAGTAATCCCTTTTTGTCTTTCCCAAAATTCGTGCGAATATTGGGTGCTTCAATTCCATGATCGACGGAATTGCGAATAACGTGAATGAAACTATTAAAGAAACTGTCGAATACTTTGTGCGGGATAAGAGTGTTTTCGTTTTTTACAACAAGTGGGTATATCGATTTTTCTAAGAGTTGCGCAGTTTTTTCAATTACGATAGGGAACTGACTGACTAGGTTTTTTACCGGCTGGAAATACACCTTTTCTTCCAAAAATCTTTTGATGTCTTCGATTTTTTGAAAACTAAGCAGGCTCTGAATTTCAAGTTGATTGAAAACTACATTTTCATCATCGTGAGTGTTCAATTCGCCAAAGACTTCTTTGTAGAATGAAGTGATGTTTTTTGATTCAGATTCAATTTTTTGTTTCAATTGCAGAATCGATTCGTCGAGACTAGTTGCGGCTTCTGACGGCTGCATTTTTTCTTCAAGTTCGTGCGTTACTTCTTTTAGAGTATTGTAAGAAAAAGTGGCGGCACCGCCTTTGATGGTGTGTAGCACACGCAAAATGGAATCGCGGTTGTGAGCGGGATTAGTTTTTAGAAGGGCGAACTCAGAATTCAATGTTTGAAGCTGGTTTTTTGTTTCTAGTAAAAACATGCGAAGTTCTTTTTTATTTTGGATCATTTTCAAAATAGATTGAACTTTTTCTCTGTCGTGTTCCGCTTGTTTTTGAGCGGCCACTAAATCGGTAACATCAGAACCAACGCAAACGACTTTTTCGATTTTACCGTCTTCGCTGCGAATAGGGTAGTAGTCTAGCGAGATTGTTTTCAAATCATGGGGGATTTTATCTGGCCCTAAGGGTTTAAGATCGTCAAATGGTAACATTTCGCTGAATACAGTGAAAAGCCAGTTTCTAAATCCGTCTACTTTAGTCGGCTTAATTTTTAAGACATCCCAAATATTTTGTCCGCTGGGTGCAGAACCTAAAATTTCTATGCAAGCGTTTGAATACAGAGGGGCGCACAGCCCGTTAATATCGAAAACAAAAAACGCCTGATTTAAACTATCTAGCAGAGCCTTCATAAGAACATTCAAATCTTGGATTTGTGCGGTTCTTTGGCGTACGATAGATTCCAAATCTTTTGAATACAATTCTAACTGATTACGAGCCGCTTTCAGTTCTTCGATATAAGATTCTTTCTGTTCAAGTTCAGTGCGATATTTTTTTTGTAGCCGTTCCTCTAGGGTCACGTCACGGAAGAAAACGATGTATTCATTTACTTCTGGAGTCGGTGAGTAGGGCTGAATTGTGATCTGTGCTTTGCCGTTTTCATAAGTGTCAGTGCTAAATTTCAATTCTTTGTATGGTGTCGCAGTTTCAATTATTGAAAGTTGAGTTAGGTATTCAAAAGGCTCTTCAAAACGAATCGCTTGGGATAAGGTTGTTTTGTTGCGAACCAGCTTGCGTGGATTTGTGCCGCAGATAGTAGCGCCAGTTTCATTGCAATAAACAATTTGGCCCTCGGGATTTAGGACAAATACCGGTTCCAACAAAGAGTCAAAAAGCGAGTAGCTCACTTAAATACACCTTCGTTCTTATTATGAATAAGTTGGAATTCGCTTGGCTCTGTCCATTCGGAAATACGGGCGGCTTCCGCGTCGATTTGCCGAACGCGCCAGTAGACTTTCCCAAGAGGTAATTTCGTTTTGATTAAGAACTTGGCTTCGTTCAGCTTTTGGCGCGTATGAATGTTTTTGAAATCCTTATCGAATGCAATTTCTAGTTCATAATCCTTTTGATCAGACGAAGATTCCCAGTTTAACCAAATAAATGGTTCGATTTCTTTCTGTAAAAATACTGTCATCTTGTTTTTTGGCTCAATCAGAACTGGTTTTGGTAAACGTTTGATGTAGCTGTAAGTAGAAGACTGAATATTAGATGGTTCAGACTTTTGTTGCATGCTTGAATCTGATGCAATGACACGGAAATGGAACTCACCGGTCTTTTTAACATTGTAAGTTAGGCTTGTAGAATTTAATTCAAACTTCTCTGGAGCTTGGAAGTCTTTGGAATCCGAAACCTCCACCACATATTTGCTGGCTAGATAAACAGGGTTCCAGCTTAACTTCATTGTAGCTTCTGGTGCTGCGCCGTCTGGATTGTCGCCGCGTAATACAACGGGTGGAACCGTATTTAATTTTGGTGCGTTGAATTTGGTTTGTAGTTCGCCGACTTCACTGAAATCGCTAGAAACGTCTTCGCTGTTAATAGCGCGTACACGATAGTAGTGTGGGCCATAGGCTTTGGGAACAAAGTTAACCTGAGTTGTCTTCGATGAAAGCTTAACCGGTTTTGAAAAGTTTGGATCTTTGAATGACATTTCGACTTCGTATTTAGTCGCTTGGGCCGACGGTTGCCATTTAACGACAATAGGATTGATTGAAGACGGTGATCGCGAAGCTGACGTATTGAACGTTAGCTTTTTAGATAACAAAATGGGAACGTCTGGTTTAACGATTTCTTTAAGATGGACGAAAACTTCAAATGTGCGTGTTTCGCTCCAGTCGCTAACGAGTGCCTGCTTCTTACCGCGTGCGCGCACGTAGTAGGTTCCATTTCCTAACATTTGATTTAAAGCATACGATTTGATTAACTCTTTGTCATAGATAGGCTGACTAAAATCGGGTGTCGTTGCCAATTGTACCTGAATGGTTTCGTAGATATTTGTCCACGAAATTTTTACTGGTTCACGGTGAGCCGAAGTGTCGCCTTTTACCTCTACATCAAATTTTTTACCTTCGGTGGGTTCAACGATAGCTAATTTTTCTAAGTACTGAACTGTGAATGTTCTTTCCGGTGTGGTGATGGTAGCGCCACTACTTTCTTGGCCTGATATTTTCCAGAAATAAGTGCCGGCTGGTAGATCTTTTACTAAAACTTTGGATTTAATATTAGATGCTGTTAAGACTACGGTTTTGAAGTCTTTGTCTTTACCAATAGTTAATTCATTTTTCTCTGTACCTTGGCTATGCCAATCTAGATAGAATGTTTTTTCAAGAGAGCTTTGAAAGAACGTAGTTTTGTCGTCCGTAATTAGAGTGATAGATCCCGGAACTAGTTTTTGAACAACCCCCGTGGGTTTGATAACCAAAGGCTGTTCTGGCACTAGTGCTTCAACATTCGAGTTAGTCGTTTGTTTAACAGATAGTTTGCCTGAAATAAGTTTGATTTTTGTTAAGCCAAATTTGGTTTTTTTGATTTCAAGTTTGGAAGTTTTGGATTCCTTGTTAAGAAGGATTTTTTGTGAACCAGCTTTAAGTTCTAGTTTTGAAGACTGAACGATTTCAGTTTGAATATTACCGTAACGTAGATTTAGTTCTAAGTTTCCATTTTTAGAAACAAGGGTTACAAGCGAATTTTCATTTAGGAAGATTTTCGAGCCGTCTACCAGATCGATTTGTGTTTGTGAACGTTTTCCAGTGAATACGCTATCGCGTTCAAATACGACTTCTGATTTATGTGCTGAATTCCATGTAAAGCTATCGCTGGCACGCAGACGCACATCATTTTTTGCTTGATTGATATAACCGATTTTGGAATTTCTAGATTCGCGATTTTGAAAAAGGAACGAATCATCGTATAAAAAATACGAAAACACGCACATGATTGCGATGGCAAGAACCAATATTACTTTGTCGGTACGATTAAACTTCAATGGCATGACAGGGTCTTTATCGTCCGATTGTAAAGAAATCATTACCAAATAAAGGTCCAGACATTTTAAAATTCCAAAATGGCCCGGCTCTATTTAGGTCCAGGTATACTAGACCTTTCCCTGACCAGCCTCTTTATTAGTTATCTTTTGAGACAGTTCCTTTTAAAATCAAAGGTGTGAAAAAAAGAACTTTCTCCTTAAAATACAAGATTTTACTATTATTAACAGTTATCCCTAGTATCGCCTTATTTACCTATGTGTTATTGGCGATGAATATTTTTACTAAAGATAAGATAGCTTACATTTACGACTCGTCCGGTAATTTGTCTCAGGCGTTGTCACAGCAGTTGAGGGTTATGATAACGGGTGTGATTTCAAATAATAAATCCGTCTTTCAAGAATTTGTGACATCCAAAGTTTTCGGAAGTACAGCACAAGCCCATTTTGAAAACGAAAATGCCACGGACGCTATTCTTGCCTATGAGATAGATGAAACGACCAAGCAAATTACGTTTCTTTCTATGATGGCCCGAAACAAGACAGACTATGGTAGTCTGCAAAAGAAGATCGACACTCAAGTTCAATACGAAGTACAATATATAAAGGGAAATCAACGTATTCTTTATAACTTAGATCAAAATGACAAAATCTATTTTTTAGAAAAGACCACACCTATCGCAGGAACTAAGGCCATCTACTTTGTAGTAGTTATTAAAGCTGAAGAATTTTACGACACATTTTCTACTAGCTCGGCTCAACAGTTATTCCTGATTAATCAATTTGGCCAAGTAGTTTTAGGGCCTGGCCAAGTTCCTGAAAAAGATATCTCAAAAGTTTTTGATCTAAAGTTTTTAAAAAATAAAGATAATCGTTTCCAGCAGGGGGTAGAAGAAACTACCGATATGGATAAGAAAGAAATGATCATTTCTTTCTCGGAGATTGGCTTTGGAGATTCTTATGTATTGGCGGCGGTAAAGAAAGAATTGGCGTTGTCTGCGCTGGATCAATTGTTGAAAAAATCCATCGTGTTCTTCGTGTTGCTTGTTGCTGTGATCGCGATCGTATCGCTGTTTGCGTCAGGCTCTGTGACGAATGCATTGACTCAATTATTTGAGGCAACTGAAAAAGTCAGTCAAGGCAGATTCGATATTCAAGTTAAAGTGAAAACATCTGACGAGATTGGCGTCTTGGCAGACAATTTTAATTTGATGGCCAGAGAAGTTTCGCGTTTGTTAGAGCAAACAGCAGAAAATGCACGTATGCAGAATGAATTACAGACGGCAAAAACTGTTCAGGAAACACTCTTTCCTGAACCTAACGCTCTATTGGAAAAAATTTCTATATCGGGATTTTATGAGCCAGCCAGCGAGTGTGGTGGTGATTGGTGGCATTATTGTACGATCAATAATCGCGTGTTCTTCTGGATTGGGGATGCGACTGGGCACGGAGCTCCGTCCGCATTAATTACTAGCGCGGCCAAGTCAGCAGCGGCAATTATCGAATCTTTAGATGTTGGGCCGGGTAGTGCGATGGAGTATTTGAACCGTTGTATCTATGAGGTTTCGCGCGGTCGTCTGATGATGACATTCTTCATTGCCTGTTATGATCCCAAAACAAAAAAGCTAACGTACGCAAATGCGTCTCATGAATCACCTTATTTAATCAAGAAGAAATCGGGTCCAATTAAGAAGAAAGATTTGATTCCTTTAAATGAAGTTAATAATCCCAGATTGGGACAGGGTCGTAGTACGAAATATGATGAAACAACAGTGGACTTTGAATTTGAAGATTTCATTTTCTTCTACACAGACGGTGTGCCTGACGTAAGAAATGGATCTGAGACGGCTTGGGGCGAGCGTGAGTTCCTTAAAACAATCGTCGAGACTCAGACTGATTTCCCTCCTGTAGATGTTTTTATTGAAAGATTTGTAAATAAAATGCAAACTTATAGAAGTGGCTCTACACTAGTGGATGATGTCACTTTTTTCGGAATTAAAAATTTAAATGGCTAAGGGAACGTATGTCTAAATTTGAGCTGAAAATAGATAAAAATGCCGATGCGGCTAAAATTACTATTGCTGGAGTTATTGACGAGGATGTTGATTTTAACGAGTTCAGTCTAAACGGTATAAATCAAATGGAATTTGATTTAAACAGCGTTAAAAGCATTAATTCCTGCGGTATTCGTGAATGGATTAAATGGCTTGGGACCAACTCTAAAGCTAAAATGACTTATGTAAATTGTCCTAAAATCATTATTGACCAAATCAATATGGTGGATGGATTTCTGCCACAAAATGGAAAAGTTCTATCGTTTTACGTTCCTTATTATAACGACGATAGCGGAACTGAAAAAAATGTTTTGTTTCGACACGGTACTGAGTTTACAGACACGTCGGTGACGCCTCCTGAGAAAGTCCTGGACGAAACTGGTAACCCTATGGAGATGGATGTGATCGAGTCTAAATATTTCAAATTTTTGGCTAAAAAATAGACCGACGCCTCTAGTCTCTGGTCCAGTAGAAAACTCAATGCTGCCCTTATTGAAACATAACGCCGTTTTTGGGCTTAAAATTCTAAAGTTTAAGATTTCAAAGACCGAACAAGTAATGTGGCAAAAAATAAGATTTTAATTTTAGAAGATGATAAAACTCTAAGCCAATCCCTCCAGGAAGCGCTAGAGAAGCGCGGCTTTGAGGTCGTGTCGGCTATCAATTCTGAAGAAGCCAATGCTTTGTTAAATCAACATAAAATCGAATATATTTTTGTAGACTGTTTGTTGCCAGGTCTTTCCGGGGACGAATTTGTAATTAAGCTTAAAAGAGAAAAATCGGATAGGAAATTTAAAGTCATTCTGATGTCCGGTATCTACACTGACAAATCTACCATTCAAGATTTACTTAAACGTACTCAGGCGTCTGCTTTTTTGAAAAAGCCATTTGATTTGGATCAAGTTTTCAGTATTGTAAAAGAAAAAGATGAGCCTAAGAAAAATGAGTCTCCTCGAAAAATGTTATATCAAATTTTTTCTAAGGATATGGTGTCGACTCGTGAAAAGCGTAAATTAATCGAAAACATCGAAGAAATTCCTGCTTATGATTTACCATTCGTATATAGCTTGTTAACAGAAACTAAAAGTTCTGGTTATTTAAATATCTATTTTAATGATGGTAGTGTTTCAGGGATAGCGTTCTCAAATGGATGTATTGTTGCTGTAGATGTGGAAGATAAATCGACATACATCGGTGAGTTATTGATCCAAAGTGGTTATGTTAGTCCAACAGATATCCAAAAAGCATTGCAATCGAAAAACAATCAACGTTTAGGTCAACGTTTGATTTCATCAAACTTGATGAGCCCTCACGCTCTTGATTTAACTATGATTGAACAAATGAACGTGCGTTTATCTAAAACGATATCGGAAAAAACAGTGAAGTTGAATTTCTCTGCTAGTGAAGTTGAGTTAACTCAGCCTAATATCGACTCGGAATTGCTGTTAAATTACTTGCATGATTGGATTGCTTCCAAACTACCCGCGAACTGGTTAAAGAATCTATATGTTATGTGGGCTGGGCATCAAATTATCCCTAATGCGCAGTTAAAACCAGATCATCCATGTATGCAAATGAGTTTGATTCAAAGCTTAGATGGCATTTTGGATAAGTTAAGCAAGAAAACTACATTGAGTGAATTGTTAAGTGTTCCTGAATACAATCAAGCGGCACTCTATAAAGCCCTACATTTCTTAGTTACCAAAGGATTGATTTACTTCTCGCGTAATATTTCGTTTGATAATGTGGATGAGCACTTTGACTATTTAACCAAGCTCAAAGCGCAAATCGAAAATAAGTCAGATTTTGAAATGTTAGAATTACTTGGTCTTGCTCAGTATAATGATGCGGAATCAGCCGCCAGTGAAATTGAAACTCTTCTTGGTCAAGAACCAATGAAGAAAGAAGAGAAAAATTTTGGTGTTTGGTACGAGCTTTATAATAAGATTTCGACAGCTATCAATTCATTGAATCCAGAAGCTAAAATTCAGATGAAAAAAGCCAGCGAGAAAAACGAAGCCGAAAACAGAATTAAAGCGAATCAATTGCTGGATGAATCTAAAAAAGAATTGATGTTAAGTCAGTTCCAGTCAGCGTTGGTGAAGTTAAAAGAAGCGGGGAAATTATCAAGCACATTGTTCCAATACAATATCTACATTGCGTGGGCTCGACTTGGAATGAACATGCAAAAGAAAGATAAATCCGTTATCAAAGAGATCGAATTCGATTTGATGCAGATCCCAGCCGACGAGCGCTACGATTATTTATATCCATACGTTATGGGTTTGTACTATAAAGCTACTAACGACTATCTAAATGCGAAAAAATCATTCGATAAAGCTTTGGCTATGGATAATACATTTCTGGCTGCTAAACGTGAATTGAGTTTGATCGAACAAATGATGAAGAAAACTCGCAAGAATGAAAATCTATTCACAATGGATTTAAAAGACGTCGTGACCGTATTATTCAAGAAAAAGTAAATCGCAAAGAACCCGGTGGCCGTCGCGGCTACGGTGGCGGACCGGACACGGAAAGACCTTCTTTTGAAATACAAACCTACAAACAACTAGTTCTTAGGATCCTGAGTCGATTCCTCAGGCGTTTGGTGAGACTCAATAACTTCTTTTGCCTTTTTGCCGGTAATCCCAAGCCATTCTGGTAAAAAGACAGCTACAGCTACGAAGATGGCCGTGATGATGATAAAAAATATGCCTAAACCTACGATGACTTCCATGGCCCCAGTGTACCTCAATTGATAGAAATGGACAAGGTTACTAATCTCAGATATGCGTTAATATATGGGGTATAATCCTAAAGATCATTTTTTCAAAAAAGCTAAGGCCGAAGACTATTTGGCTCGTTCTGTTTACAAACTTCAAGAGATCGATCAGAAGCATAAACTGATTCATAAAAACGACATCATCGTAGATTTGGGAGCTTCGCCTGGCTCGTGGTCGCAATACTGTTTGAAGAAGCTAGGGCAAGATGGTCGATTGATTGGGATTGATTTGACCGAAGTGACCGTAATCAAAGATCCTCGCTATACGTTTTACCACGAGGATATCTTTCGAATGAATTGGCCGGAAGCGCTGGCTAAACTTGATGTTTTGAAAGTTGACGTTGTTTTATCCGATATGGCCCCTAAAACAACGGGCATTCGTTTAACTGACCAAATGCGCTCACTTGAGTTGTGCGAAATGGCGCTACAGTTCTCTACAAACTACTTACGTAAAGGTGGTAGTTTTGTATGCAAGTTATTTCACAGTGATGAATTTAAAGACTTTCAAACTGCGATGAAAAAACAATTTAAACGAGTCGAGGTGATGAAGCCAGAATCGACTCGTAAAATCAGTAAAGAAATTTTCCTAATTGGTCTTGAGCATATTTGAGGTTTTATGAAAACTATTGCATTGTTTTGTGGTGCACGATCTGGAACGGCCGAGCATGCTAAAACAGCCAATGAATTTATAGACTGGATGAAGAGTAATAAATACAGCTTAGTTTACGGCGGTGGTAGCACCGGGATTATGGGCTCGGTATCAAACGCTCTGATCAAAAACGGCAGTAAAGTCATCGGGGTTATTCCTCACTTTCTATACGACTGGGAGGTGGGTAACGATGACTGCACAGAACTCATTAAAGTTATTTCGATGCATGAACGAAAAAAAATCATGTTCGATCGTGCCGATGCATTCGTTGTTTTACCCGGTGGGTTTGGGACGTTGGATGAAATTTGCGAGATGATCACCTGGAAGCAGCTAAAAACACATAACAAACCAATCGCATTTTTAAATTCTTCAGGTTATTTTGATAAGTTTTTTGAGTTCATCGAGTACGGTGTAAAAGCGGAATACATTTCTGATATCGATCTGACACGCATTCAAAAATTAACAGATATGAATCAATTCAATTGGGAAATAGTATGAAGCAACTTGAGCGGAGCGAGCGCAAAACAGTGTTGAGCTGGGGGTTGTATGACTGGGCGAATAGCGCCTTTTCAACGACCATCATGGCTGGATTTTTTCCCGTGTTTTTCAAACATTTTTGGAGTCAGGGATTTTCCGCAGTGGAAACAACCGCTAAACTTGCAACCACAGTCAGTGTTTCTAGTTTTATCATCGCTATGATTTCACCCACCATCGGAGCCGTGGCCGACCACAAGGGGCAGAGAAAAAGTTTTCTGATCCTGTTCATGCTTATTGGCGTTTTAGGTTCAGCTACTTTAGCCTACATTCCCGCTGGTGAGTGGTTTGCGGCAGCCATTGTCTACGGTATTGGTATGATGGCTTTCAATATCAGCTGCGTGTTTTACGATGCGCTCTTGCCGGTGGTTGCACGTAAAGAAAATTTGGATTTTGCGTCTTCTTTTGGTTATTCATTAGGCTACTTGGGTGGTGGTATTTTGTTCGCGTTGAACGTTGTGATGTATTTAAAGCCGGACATGTTTGGTTTTGCTAGCGGTGCCAGTGCCGTTCAGTTTTCATTTTTAAGCGTCGCGATTTGGTGGTTTGTGTTTTCAATACCACTTATGATGTTTGTAAAAGAGCCACCACTAGCCACAACAAAAAAGGAAAGTTTGGCTTCATTGACGAGAGCTGCATTGATGGCCATCAAAGATACTTTTCTTGAAATTCGTAAAGATAAAAATCTGTTCACATTCATGCTTGCGTTTTGGCTATACATTGATGGCGTCTACACCTTGATCACGATGGCGGTGGATTATGGAATTTCCTTAAATTTTGAATCTAAAGATTTAATTGCGGCATTGCTGATCACTCAGTTCGTAGGATTCCCTGCGACCTATGTTTATGGGGTAATTTCTAAAAAGTGGGGATGCCGAAAACCGATTTTGTTTTGCATCGCTGTATACGCATTGACGGTGATCTTGGCATCGCAAATGAAAACCCCCCTGCATTTCTATATTTTGGCTGGCATCATTGGATTGGTTCAGGGCGGAGTTCAATCCTTAAGCCGATCGCTTTTTGCAAAAATGATATCCGTTGAAAAAAGTGGTGAGTATTTTGGTTTTATGAATTTAATCGGTAAATTCGCATCGGTGTTAGGCCCTGCGATTGTGGCTCTAACGGTTACAGTTGTTAAAAAGTCAGAATACGGTTTGATGGGGTTATTAATACTGTTCGTAGCGGGGGGATATCTGCTCATGCAAGTAAAAGAACCGGCGTAGCCGGTTCCGATTTCTAGAACAGATAATTTAAACCAAGATTTAAATTCATTTGAGTGCTTTTTAACGTATCTAAATTAGACATCGAAATATTTTGCATCCCTAGTCCGTAGTTGAAATAAAACGTTTTTGTGAAAGCTAGATACAATTTGTACTCAAGTAACATCAGGCTTTTCAGTTCAATCTCGTTTGATTTTGAACCTGTATAATAATCGAAGTTCCAACCATACCAATCAGCAAATTGTTTTATAAACGACCATTGAAATTCTGATTTCTGACCAATACCCAGACCCATTAAGGAGAAAGATAAATTACCAAGAGCCATGGTACGCATATGCGCTGTCCCATAAAACGAGGGGTCAATAAAATTTAAGCCCGATTTAAATCTGTGCCAGTAAGTGAATTCGGTGACTGACCATTTATCAATAGTATCTGATTTAGTCAGAGCTTGTTCCATACTGATGCCCAATCCTGAACGTTTATTTCCAAGCCAGTAATTTAATCCAAAATTTGCAAAACTGAGTTTCTCGGCTGAAAAATAACTTGCGCCCAACTGCGCCTCAAAACCGGGAGCACGGTAGATGGACTGGTAAATTGCGTATTCGTTGGCATCTTTTTTAAGATAAAGAATACGTTTACTGTCTTGGCCTTTTTCTAAACCCGTAACAGACCATTCGATTTTTTGACCGACTTTGGTTACTTTGGAATTGGGATCTTTTGACAAGACCTTGACGCCTTTGGGAAGCTCTAACGACATTTTTTCTGACGAAGAATACGTCGATGCCACTAGGTCGCTAGAAACCGTTCGTAAGCTTTCCGTTGGCAGAGGGCCACGAACAAAGAATTCTTGGCGCATGGGAATGCCGCCTTCACCTTGGATATAAAACACAGGAAAGTCAGCCGGTAGTTTAATCTGCCATAAAGAATCGTTTAACATAGTTACATCTTTATCACTTACGGGGCGTGAACCTAGACCAGTTAATGTTAGTGATTTGCCGTCGTCAGAAATAATGATGTCTTTGAAATCCACTGGGCGATGACGAGTTTCAATTTCAAGCCTGGCACCAGATTCACTTTGACCAAGAAAATTGATGCTCTCAGTGCTGTCATTCAAAAAGATAATTCCTTGTTCACCCACGTCCGCGTTGTTAACCAGAATTTGTGCTTTCTTTTTGTTCTCAGAACGCATTTTGATTGTTGGGTTACCATCTTTGGACGACAGGTAAAGTTCTACGGAACATAAATCGATGCGAGTGTTTTCTTCTTGGCGTTGTAGACAGAACTTAAAGAAAGGCAGGTATTTAACCTGTTCAATTAATTCTGTTTCGAGAACTGTTTTGAAAAAAGCTTTATCTTTACGAAGTAAACCGTCAGCTTCTGATTTTTCACCTTCTTTGGTATTTTTGATCAGCTCTACATCTTCTTTTTTGATCGTGTAGTTCTTGATGGCCTTACCGTAATTGTTAAAAAGAACTAGCTCGGCATGTTCGAATAATCCCGCAGGCCAATTAAATGTGAACGAATATTGTCCGCGTTCTTGTGCTAATTCTAAAGACAGATTTTTAGAATCGATGACGATATCGCCAATTTTTATCGTCGAAGCGTTTAACAAATTATATTCAAATTTTTGAGGCAAGATTTGTAAATTGTTTTTTTCCGGCAAGAAATAAACAGGATCTTTGGCAAATGCTGCCGTTGTGAGTAAAGAAACGCCAATCAGTATAAGATTTATGATATGATTTTGCATACGTCGTCGTAGGATTTGCCTTTCACAATGCTTTTAATAACTTGGATGGATTTGGTGATTTTTGCTAAGAAATCACCATCGCTAGCGATGGTGATTCTGCGAGGGTGTCCATTCCAGGCCATTTTAATTTTTTCATTTAATAATAGTGCTTCCGTGTGAGTTTCTGTGCGAATCGGGTTAGACAAATCATAGTTCTCGTTAGATGCCGTATCTAAATGCATGACCCAGTCATAGCGAGCTAATTCTTTGGTTTTAGTCGAATGAATATTGCTGAAAAAGTCTTCTTCATCGTTCGGCCAGTAGGCAATGCTATCTAGTGAGCCACGATCAAATACAAGAAGTGACTTTTCCGATTCGCCGATAGCAATCATTTCTAATTCACGTTGTGTGTAGTAGATTGCTCGTTGGGTAGCAATTCGACCAAGAATAGATTTTTTTCGTGGAAAACCGCCGCTATAAAGAATACTCGCCGCTTCAGGAACCACTGCGATTTGTGAACCAAATTCTTTTTTTAGTGTTTCTATAAGAGTCGTTTTTCCACCAGATGGGCCACCCGTGATGGCCACTTTAATTTTATCCATGGAATTATCTTAGAGCTCAAAAAATCAATTAGCAACAGGTCTAGTGATAATATTTTGCAACCGCATCGTGACCAATCCAACGGGCCGGGGAAGCTGGTTTTAAACTATCGTTCAACATTATTCGGCCGCAGGATTTAAACACCACTTCGCTCAGAACGCTAGTGATCAATTGCTTCGGCGTTTCGTGCAACTCAAACACGTCATCAGAACATTTTAGCATAATTTCCATTTGTGTTCTGGTTGATTGCATTGGCCAACGAGCGAATTCGCGGTTCATCGCAATGATTTCTGGTTCCGCATAATATTTTTTCATCACATCAAACACGTCGTCCAAAGTTTTGCCGGCCTTGAGTAAAGATTGGCATTGTGACCTTACTTGCTTTGCAATTGTCGGGTTCTCTGTATCTAACATATGGATCAATGGGTAAAGGGATACTTCCACGCCTTGGAAAATCGAGCTCGAATTTGTCAAAATCTCTGGGCAGTTGTAAACACAGGAAGCGATGCCTTGATTGAAGAATGATTTCGAAATATCTTCGAGTTTCATTTTTGCCCAGCCTTGTAAATAAGGCGTGTAGGTCTGCCATTTTAACTGTCCGTCAATTAGAATTTCAGTTCCATGGTAACCATAGGCCAAGTACGAAACATGACCACCAGCTTGTTTTACTTTTTCGCGGAAACCAGCAGTGCCTTCAATAAAATGACGATAAGTTTCGGCAGTCACTTCGATAAAGTTCAACTGGCATAAACGGCCTAAATCACTAGTCCAGAATTTTTCTGACTCTAAATAACGATCGCCAGTGCCTTTGAAAACACGGTTCATTAACGGCATGATAATTTTTGCACGAGGAACGCCGCCTGCCATTAAGTGCGCTAGCAGAAAATTGCGTCCGGGAACGATATGTTTTTCTAATTCGGCGACGTACAGCGCTAGTTGTTTTTTGAATCGAACTACACCATTCTTGCGGCATTCTTCAATAGCGCTAAAATCGAGTTTGGCTTCTTCCCAAGCGCTAAGCTTGATGTCTTTAAGCATATCCACTGGGCTGATGCCTTTTGATGTTTTATCCATATCAAAGCCAGCTTCTAAAGGCACATTAATGATTGGCCCTTGAACCAAGGCCAATTCTTCGGCGTTCAAAGGACGCAATTCATCCTTTTCGCGGCGACCGACGGTGCCTTTGATGACTTGCATTTGGTGTTTTTCAGCTTCTTCGACAAGACCATTCGCATAGCCGCGCTGAAATAGTTCACCAAACAGAACTAAAGCATCATTTTTTTTCCAAACGTTTTCGCTATCCAGTTTTCTAAGTGGGTTCAAAGGCGTCATGCAACTCCTTACATCTTTATTATCTATCTATCGATCGACATCAACCAATTATGACGATCTGGAATTTCTCCGTACTGCATTTGACAAATTTCTTCGTACAGTTTGTTCGACAATGTATCCGAATCGGCATTCAGTTTAAATGTTTGATCTTTGTATTGAAGTTCACCAACGGGAGTTATGACTGCCGCAGTACCGGTACCAAACATTTCTAGGAACTCACCACGTGCATAACGTTCTTTTAGTTCCGTCATTGTGATTTTTCTTTCTGTGATTGGCAACTTCCATTCTTTTAAAATAGTTAAGGCGCACTCGCGAATGCCGCCCGCCAGTATAGAACCATTGAGTGCGGGTGTTACGATTTCATTTTTGAAAACGAAGAACACGTTCATTGTTCCGACTTCTTCGATTTGATCTTTAGTGACCGCGTCTAACCATAAAACTTGGTCGTAACCGCGCTTCTTTTGTTCAGCGGCTGCAGCCAATGAACTGGCGTAGTTAGCGGCGGCTTTTACGGCTCCTAATCCACCCGGAGCGGCGCGAATTTGTTCTGTTTCAACCCAGATGCGAACAGCCTTACTGTTGTTTGAATAATAAGATCCAACAGGTGAAAGCAAAGTAAAGAATAAGTATTTTTCACTTGGGCGCACACCAAGAAAGCCTTCGGTGCCCACAAGTGTAGGACGGATATATAGGGCTGAACCACGTTCTGACGGAACCCAATCGCGTTCTACATTTACAATTTCTTTCATTGTTTGAACAAATAAGTCCGTAGGAACCGCTTGCATGGAAAGACGTTTAGTTCCAAACGCCATACGAGCGGCGTTGAATTCAGGTCTGAAGATTACGATTTTTCCATTTTTTTGGCGAAAGGCTTTTAAGCCTTCAAAAAGCGCTTGGCCGTAGTGAAAAACACATGCCGCGGGATCCATACTTAGATTTGAATAGGGAATAATACGATGGTTCTTCCACTGACCATCTGAATAATCCGACGCAGCGATATGATCAGTGAAGTATTTGCCAAAACCCAAGACCGTGTTCGGAGCGGGTTTAGGCAAGGGTTTGCTGGTTTTAGTGATTGTGAATTGATTAGTCCCAGTACTCATATAGTCCTCAATGTGAACTAAATCTGACATACTCAATATATTATTGCAAATAAAACAATAACCCTTTAATAATTTTCAGCAATTACTATGAAGACCACTACGGAAAATATTAAAACCTATTTAAAGTTCACTCATCAAGTCCTAGGGGTTTCACATATTTTCACGCCTGCTTCTAATGAAGCAGACGCGGTTCTAGGGATAGAGGCAAAGAAGATTTTTAATTTTTATTTTTGGCTCGAAAATAGAGCTTGGTCTGAATTTTCATTTGATAATCAATCTAGTGATCTAAAAACTCGATTTCAAAACGTATTTGTATTTTTTAGTGATGACACCGATTTTGAAACGCGCATGCGTGGTCAATCCGAAATGTTATCGAAAATGAATCAAGCTATAGGTGGTCATGACCACAATGTTCTACTGGCCTGGTTGTCGCCAAATGCGGAGCGAGATTTTTTTGCTCGGGCAGCACAGTGGTCCTTTCCCCTGCGAATTGTTTTCTTTCGTGAGACGTCCACGGCTCAAGAGACTATATATTCATCTGGGCCCCATAAGGTTTTGGAAACTTTGTCTCCGCTGGTGGATCCTAACGATCAGCAGCGTAAACGATTTGTCTGGAATGACTTTAAACGTCTTTTGGCGAATTCTTAGCAGCTGCGTCCCGACTAGGCTGGACCGACCTTTTTCCTAATTTACTCAACTAGACTGGATCGAGATCAAGGCCAGCTCTAGGCTGATAAAGTGCGCTTAAAAAATCATCACATTCTTTGTTTTTTCATCTGTTTTTCGTTGGCGGAGGTATCGTTTGCCGTAACGTCTAAGAGTCATTTATCAGCCCCAAAAGGCATCGATAGTTCGTGGGTGCGCATCCGTATTTTTGAAAAGATGAAACAGGTTTCCATTCGTGGTGATCAAATGGAAATTGTAAATAAAGCGGATTCGTTCCGTAACGTGGCCATAGCTCCATTGTCGCAAAAAAAACTATCGATAGAGCTGAAACGTAAGTGGGACCAGAGCATTCTGTTTTTGAAGAAAGATGACGGAACGCCTTCGATGCAGACAGAATCTTTATTTATCAAAGGTAACGATTTAAAAATTGGGGCCCAGTCAATTAATGATTTCATCCAGATATATAAACGCAGTGATAGCTTTGACGTGATTGCTTATGTGAAATTGCGTGACTATTTAAAGGGTGTCGTATCATCTGAAATGCCAACTAATTGGCCCGAGGAAACATTAAAGGCTCAGATCGTGGCGGCCAGGTCGTATGCTCTATTCATGTCTGAAAAGAGAAAAAATCAAGTGTTTGATGTTGAATCCTCCATCAAAGACCAAGTGTACCGACATACCGATGATCCGCGACTAGAGCCACTTTTGGATGCTACAGCCAACACGGTTTTGTTTGATGAAAATAGAAAATTGCTGAAAGCCTACTATCATTCCGAATGTGGTGGTCAAACCTCATCGGCAAAAAAAGTGTTTGGTGATTCCCAATTGGATGTGGAAGTTCGAGATCCTTATTGCCAAGGTCGAACATGGCGATTGGAAATACCTAAACACGAAATCGAAAAATATTTTGGTCCATTTAAACAACTGGTTAGTGCATTTGATCCCGTCCAGCGCTCATACGCTATTGGTGTGGAACGCAAGGATAAAAAAGTCGAAGCAATTGATGCGCAGAAATTGAGAATGCAAATCGGTTCGACAAGAATGAAAAGTACTTGGTTTGAGTCGCGGGTCCATGGAGATAAAATTGAATTTATCGGCAAAGGCTATGGTCATGGTGTTGGGCTATGCCAGTGGGGTAGTCGTCAAATGGGAGTGATGAAGAAGAATTTTCGCGAAATTCTGTCTTTCTATTACCCAAATACAAAAATCGTTTCGCTCAATTAAGCTAGATGGGCTAGAGTTCGATTAAACTTTCAAGAAGATGCGTAGTGTGAAAAATAAAACTACGAATAGTACAAATACTTGATAGCGATTGATCGAATTAATTTCCATTTCTAAAAGCCTCTTTCTTCTTAGGTAAATGTTTAACTAAAAACTAAATTTATTGTGTTTATTGGCTAGGACCTATAAAACAAAAGATAGTTTTTAAACTCGACTTCAGTCAAGAGTTTTATCAGTGCTTTATCAAGAGGTTTTCAATCCGATGAATACAAAATCAAATTCAAGAATCAGTAAAAAAATGAATAAGCCGTCCATCAAGCCGGTCGCTATGATCACGGGAGCGAGCTCGGGAATTGGCAGGGCGACAGCCCAGCGATTGGCCAAAGATGGGTTCTCGCTGGTGCTTGTGGCGCGTCGGTTGGAAATTTTAAAACAGGTTAAAGCCAATATAGAAAAGGATTTCCGCGGATGTTCGGTGACGGTTGTAAAGCTAGATATCGCGGACTCGAAAGCCGTTCAGAAATGGCAAAAAGAAAATTCTGATTTGATTTCGATGGTGGACGTTTTGGTTAACAATGCGGGTTTGGCCAAGGGCACAGACAAGATTCAGGATTTAAAATGGGATGATGCCGAAGTTATGATCGACGTGAATGTGAAGGGGATGCTGTCCTTTGCGCTGCCTATTGTTAAGGCGATGGCCAGCAGGAAATCGGGACATGTAGTGAATTTAGGCTCAGTGGCCGGTCGCTGGGTTTACCCCGGTGGTGCGGTATACTGCGCGACTAAATTTGCGGTTCGTGCTATCAGCGAAGCTATGCGGCAAGATTTGCTGGGATGTCAGGTTCGCGTCACTAATATTGAACCCGGTATGGTGAACACAGAATTTTCCACCGTAAGACTTGGCAATAAAAATTTAGCTGATAAGGTGTATGACAAAATGACGCCTCTGTCGGGTGACGATATTGCAGAATCGATCAGTTGGTGTTTGAATCAACCCAAGCACGTCAATGTGCAAGAACTGGTGATTTACCCTACAGATCAGGCTCACGTAGGTATGGTACACAGAAGTTAGATTTGAAAAATGTTAGGAGATTTTATGAAAAAAACGTTAGCAGAAATTAAGGCCGATAAAGAATTCCGTACAGAGAAAGACACGATGGGGGATGTAAAAGTTCCAGCGAGTGCATTATGGGGAGCTCAAACTCAACGTTCTATTGAAAACTTTAAAATTGGGGGCGATCGATTCCCGCGTGAGATGATCAAGGCTATGGGTTTGCTTAAGAAAACAGCAGCTATGGCCAACCAGAAATTAGGATTGTTAGATGCTAAAAAAACGGACTTGATCGTAAAATCATGCGATGAAGTCATCAAAGGCGAATGGGACGATCATTTCCCGTTAGTTGTATGGCAAACAGGTTCGGGCACGCAATCGAACATGAATGCGAACGAGGTGATCGCCAATCGTTCGATGCAGATGTTAGCTTTAACTCTGCCCTCAAAAGATGTTCACCCGAATGATGACGTAAACAAAGGGCAATCATCCAATGATACATTCCCAACGGCGATGCATATTGCCGTAGCGGACCAGATTCACAATCGACTGTTACCTGCAATGGAAGCGTTCTATACGTCGATGGTCAAAAAGCAAAATGAATTTCAGAAAATCGTAAAAATTGGTCGCACTCATTTAATGGATGCAACGCCGTTAACGTTGGGCCAAGAATTCTCGGGCTACGCAACGCAAATTAAGCACGGAATTGCGCGCGTGAAAAATACTCTGCCTCATTTGCATGAACTAGCTATTGGCGGAACGGCGGTCGGTACGGGTTTGAATGCGCATAAAGATTTCTCGCAAACGGTGTCTCAGTTCCTAGCTAAAGAGACGGGAATTCCATTTGTATCGGCTGAAAATAAATTTGAAGCTCTAGCGACTCATGATGCTTTAGTTGAAGTGAGTGGTGCGCTGAAAACACTAGCTGTATCATTAATGAAAATTGCCAACGACATCCGTTTGTTAGGCAGTGGTCCTCGCAGTGGTTTTGGTGAATTATTATTGCCAGAAAACGAGCCAGGCAGTTCGATCATGCCAGGCAAAGTAAATCCGACTCAAAGCGAATCCATGACGATGGTGTGTGCGCAAGTGATAGGTAACGATGTGGCGACAACCATCGGTGGTTTAAATGGTCATTTCGAATTGAACGTTTTCAAACCAGTGATTGTATTCAACGTACTGAACAGCGTGCGGTTACTATCTGACAGTTTAGATAGCTTCCGTGTAAACTGCCTTGATGGTATCCAAGCTAATACAGTTCAAATCAAAAAACATTTGGACAATTCTTTGATGCTTGTCACGGCACTGAATCCACATATTGGTTACGACAACGCAGCGAAAATTGCGAAAACCGCACACAAAAATGGTACGACATTAAAAGACGAAGCTGTGAAGCTAGGGCTAATGACGGCAGAGCAATTTGATCAATGGGTTAAGCCAGAAGAAATGACGGGACCTTTAAAAGCTTAATTAGTATTTTAGAAAGCAAATTAAGATGGGCAAGGTAGCTGAATCACGGTTTATGGCTACCTCGGCTCTCGGTTTATGACCTCACCACAGAATTCAAACGTTTGCACTCAATTGCGATATGGCCCGAACGCTGTCTAAAAGTTTGAGACGTGTATCAATTTTAGACGAAAAATGGTTTTCGAAATTGTGGTAAGTATCTAATATTCCAAATTTTTCAGTTTGTTAGAAAGTGGCTCGCCTTTTGTATCGTAGCCGTACAAGATTAGTTGGCATTTTTACAAAGGTGAGAGAGTGAAAAACATTTTTTGTTCAATTTTATTTTTAACTACGATAAATGGCTTTGCCGCTCAAATGTCTACTCAAGACTTTAATGTTAATATAGAGTTCAACAAACATTCCGACCCTAAGGACTTCAAGATTGTTATTGATCGTTACTGCCAGGCTTACTCAATATTGGGCGATACCGAGTGTAAGGCAAAGGGCGCCGAAGTTCAGGCTAGTAGAAATAGCGACAACAGTTTCTATGTTCCTGCTTTCGTGTTTCAATCCGAAACCAGTGGATACCTGGTTAGTTCATATGAGATGACCACCAGAGTGAGACTTTCCACTAGTAGAGATAGTGCAGTTCTTTTCGGTATTTCTTCGGAGGACAGAAGTAAAGATATAACGGATGCCGTTAGGAAGCATTTTGACAATCCTGTTTATATTACAACTGTTCCAAAATTTGAATTTGACACGTTTGGAACTTTGGTTTCGTCAAAAGTTAGCGATTCAACTTTAAAAAACGTATATGTGACGCTTAAATATTTTCTTCAGGATCAAAACGGAAAAGTTGTTGGTGATTTAGATTGGGTAAGATACGATTCGTCTCCAGCTGGTGACGGAATAAAGACGAAGGCTAATGAAACAATCATTTCATCGCCAAGCAAACCAAGTGCTCTAAGAGTTGAAATTGTTTACACTGTTAGGTACTTCGGAAAGACCAAAGAAATTCGAAAGAACTATTTATTCAATAACCTGGATAATCTGGATTTAGGTGAGCGTTTAAAACAAATTAAATTTGAAATTGTTGATGAAGATATTCAGTGATAGTTTCTAGTTGCCCCGTCATTGAGTAGCTCATTTTCCCGCCTGTGAGTGAGGGCATACGAAAATCTATTGAATTCAGAACTTAATCTATCGGCCTAAAAATTTTAGCTAGCAAACGTTTTTACAAATGCCTCTAGTTCTGTTTCGTCTTTTTGCCTTAATCCTAGAAGACTATCCAACGCATTTTGTTGCGAATATGTTACCTTTTTGAATTCTATGCCCACACCTGGAACCTTTCCGGGGCATTGGTTCCATCTCAGTTGCCAACGTACTTCAGCGTCAAAAGGTTCTGAATTTTGGAGCTCTAATATTTCTAACTTTAGTGAGTCTCCAAGTGAGAAAGAATTTTGGGTTGCGATCATAAAAAGTCCGTTTGAAGAAATATCCTTGGTTATAAATTGGTTTTGATCGTTAGGACTTTCAAGAACTCTGATGCTTAAGTTTTTTTCGATTCGTTCTGATTTTCTGATCTGTCGGCCTGTGTCTGAACTCAGCGCTTTTTTTATAAATTGGCTTAGTAGTTCGTCACCTGCTAAAAAATCAGATTTAATTTGTCCCGAGAAACTGAAATCTTTTGGGTCTACTCTAAATCGGCAAACAGGCAAGTGTCGTTCGATCGTATACAAAAATTCACGTGCAACGGCACTTGCTTTTGCTCCACATAGAAAATCAACCAAAACACCATGTAGTTTTTTACCTAAGACCCAACGGTGAAATGTGTCTACATCAGAAAATTGTTTTAATTCGAGCAAGTTCTTTCGAGCTTCGACCTCTAAAAGTGAGATCATAAGCTCGCTCTTTGTAATTATGGCAAGAGTTGGTAGACCTGATTCCATGCCTACCTCATCGGCAGGTGTTAAAAAACTGTTAAGGTGAATTTATTTGTTTTGAATTGATACATGGGACTTCATTTGGGACATTATGTAAGCACTCTGTTGACACGTTTTGGTAGGCTATGCCTACAGACTTTGAAGCTTTTCTGAAAATCGATGAATGAGTCGAAAACTTTTTGCATTCAATCCCTTTGCAAATGTGTTCAAGAAAATATCCTGAGCGTGTTTTGCATTCTTTAACTTCTAGTTCCTTAGTCTGAACAAAACTTCTTTCCTCCAGAGAACAAAATATAAAAACGGGTTAGTTTGATGGCCGGTCAGCTCTTCTGATTAAGAGTCTGTATTCTTCCGCAGAACCGAGGAGCGGCTAGATGAGCTGGATGCTACTGCTTTTGACAAATTAGATCGCTAAAAATTTCCTTATGCTCCTCGTCGCAGCAGAACAAAATTAGGACTTGGAGATAAACATCTTTAGACTCATAATCAGAGGGTGGATGTAAATCAAATATTCAAAGATAAAGTGACCTGGTTTCAGAATCCTGACATCGTCCCATACGTGTTTGTGCGTGATGAAAACCTGATCAGTCAACCAGGCAAAAAACATCGCCTGGATTGGTTCTCGAAAGCGCCTATCATCAAAGATCCGCTCGATTTAAAAGAGCTTCCGTTTGCCGAGTACATTTATCATATTGAAAATATTGCATTTGGACCGTCGGCGATGCCGATGCCTCGCTGGGTGTTTTATGATTGTGCGGTTATGCCTGGGTTTGTTTGCGGTTTTGCCTACAAAAAAGACAAAATGCCGGCGAGCTTAAAAGCTAAGCTTCCTGATTACGGCGACATTGATTATGTGCCGCTTTCTTTATTTATCATCATTCCGACGATGCATAAAGGCGAGTGGGTTGCTCATAATTTATGCTCTGTAAATAGTTTTCTAGATAAGCAAGATCAGTTTTATGGCCTTGGCTTTTTATCGAAGGCCTTTGGTTTATGGTACGCCAATGTGGAATTGTGCTCGGGAATGACTCAATGGGGTAGTCCTGCGTTACGGCTGCATTCGCATTACGGGCATTTAGAGGTGATTGGGGCCTATGCTCCTGTGCATTCTCACGCGAAAACAGTGACCTATCGTGCTCAGGTGAATGCCAGCACTTGGGAATTGTTTTTTTCTAAAGATGTCGACCTGGAGTTCCTAGAGCAGTACGAGAAATCGGGTTTTGAAATAAATCCTTCCGATGAGAAATCAATGATTGAAATTCAGAACAAAATTCAGAATAATGAGGGTCCCTTTTACTTGAATGCCTCAGAGATCCTAAGTAGTGATTTGAAAGCACCTTTGAGCATATACAGACCTAAAGGGTTTTGATTGCATAGTTTGATAAATTTAAATTAAAACCAGAATGGTTTTAATCCTAGGAGAGAGAATGGCTGAAGAATTAACAGAATTACCACCGGTCGCGAAATCGTTTCATACATTTTGCAAAAAATGTGATATCGATCGTTACCACAAAGTCTTAGCACACACGAATGCGACGACAGCTAAAATTGAATGTGAAGTTTGCCATTCAAAAAAAACCTACAAACTACCAAGTGCAAGAAAAGAAGCGATGGCGAAAGCCCGCGCCGCTCGAGCACCGAGTGCGAATCAGCGTAAATCTAATCATCAAACTGAATACAACGATCTTTTGAATTCGTTATCAGCCATGGAAGAAAAACCATACAGTTTGAAAGGAAAGTTTGAGATAGCTAACAAAATCAATCATCCAAAATTTGGGGTTGGCGTTGTTCGTTCTGTTCAGCCAGATAAAATCGAAGTGGTTTTTTCTGACGAAGTAAAACTACTTATTCATAACCGCACTTAATTTATTACATGTGGTACGCCGGACTTAATCCCGAGCAACAACGAGCTGTGGCCCATAATTATGGGCCTCTTTTAATTTTGGCGGGTGCTGGTTCCGGCAAGACGACCGTTCTTGTATCAAGAACGGGACGTATGATCGCAGAAGGCGTCGCCAAGGCAGAACAAATTCTGGTTCTAACATTCACGAACAAAGCCGCCCGCGAATTAAAACATCGGGTATCTGTTAAAGTTGGCAAGTCCGCAAAAAAAATATCGGCGGGTACATTTCACTCGTTCGGTCTTCAAATTATAAAAAAATATCACAAAGAACTCGAACTGGATGAAAACTTCGGTATCATCGACACATCAGATTCTTTTGCTATCTTGAAAGAGATGCTCAAAGAAATCAAAGTCGTTGGTCGTGATAAATACGATCTTGAGCATCTGTACAATTTGATTCAAAATATTCGCAATAAAAAACACAATTCGACAATTGATGATGAATATCACCAAATGGCCGAGATTCTAGCGCCTAAGTATGAGAAGCGTTTAAATTTGTTGAGCGTCGTTGATTTTGAAAGTTTGTTGTTAAAACCTTTAGAGCTATTTAATAAATTTCCAGATATCAAAGCTCAGGTGCAAGCTCAGTATACGCAGATCATGGTGGATGAATTCCAAGATACGAATTCAACTCAAATGAAGTTAATCAATCATTTGATCGGGCCCCATGATAATTTGTCGGTCGTGGGTGATGACGATCAATCCATTTACGGTTGGCGTGGGGCAGAAGTTCAAAACATTTTGAACTTCCCTAAATCACACAAGAACTGTGAAGTGATTAAGCTGGAACGGAACTATCGCTCGATTTCGTCCATTCTGCATTTTGCGAACGATGTGATCAGTAAAAACAAATCTCGCCACGGTAAGATTTTAAAATCTGAAAGCAAGAAAGTTAAAGATCATATTCCTGAATTATTTATTTTGGAAAATGAAGAAGCCGAAAGTGAATTCATTGCTGCGGAAATTTTAAATTTTATCAAAGAGGGCTATAAAGCCAAAGATATTGCTATTTTATATCGATCGAATTCCCAAGGCGCATGGTTAGAAAGTGCGTTAAAGAAAAATCGAATTGAATACACTATTACGGGTGGTTCGTCCTTGTTTGAACGTAAGGAAGTCAAAGACCTTGTGGCGTTCATTCGGCAGGCGATCCAAAGCAAAGATGTAACTCTAAAACGTATCATAAATGTTCCTCCGCGCGGGATTGGCGAAACCACGATTGAAAAGCTGAATGATTTTGCCAAAGCGAATGAAATTACATTCGGCGAATCATGCCGACGTTGGAGAGAACAAGATATCATTGCTAAAGCGGGCGAGGGTATCGATGGATTGCTTTATTTCCTATCTGAATTGCCAAAGAAATTGGTTTCTCCGGGATCGAACGAAACTTCATTTTTGGAAGCATTTCGTGAAATGGGTTATCGTGAGTATGTGTACAGTTTATCTGAAGATGCGTCCGTTGGTGAACGTAAATGGGGCTTAGTTGAAATCTTTGCCCGAATTTTGTTTTCGTTTTTAGAGAAGAACGGCATGAATTTGTTTATGTTGAAGGAATTTCTAGACCGTTTGATGTTACGTGATGAAATGCTGGCCGGTGATGAAGAAGAAAACAAAGTGCAGCTGATGACGTTGCATGCGTCTAAAGGGTTAGAATTTCCGGTCGTTATGTTATGTGGGATCGAAGAGGATTTGTTGCCGCATAAAAATCTGGGGCAAGACGTAGATGAAGAACGACGTTTATTTTACGTCGGTATCACGCGGGCTCAAGAGTATTTGCTGATGACGAAGTGTCTTGAGCGTAAAAAGAATGGCTCGTTTAAGAAAGTCGCTCTGTCGCGGTTTTTACTAGATGCTAATCCAGAGCTTTATAAAATATATCCGCGTGGAGTTCGCCCTGTTTCCGGCGAAAAACGAACTCAATTAGTTTCCGATTTTTTAAAGTCGTTGGATGCAAAAAAATTATAATATGAAAATGCGTATTTTGTTTTTAGCCGCTTTGCTTTCAGCCTCAATGGCATGGGGCCATAATCCAGAGTTTTGGCAATCGTTTGATAACGAATTTGTTAAAATGGAAATGAGTTATCAGAATAATCCCGATGTGAAATCTCGTTATCCAAAATTTTTGCGAAAAGCGTTGGAAGGCTTGTTGGGTTGGTATCCTGGGACGGTATGGGATATGACGAGTGATTGTTCTTTTGCGGAGTTGAATCACGCGCTGGCGGCAACAGGACCATTAAAGTCGAAATCACTTGTGTTGGATGATTTTATCCAGCGATGTCATCCTGTGTATTCTAAAAATAACGTGATAAACGTACTTAAAATTATTTCGCAGCGTGGATCATTTCATCGTCATCCTTTCTTTAAATATTCATTTCTGAATTTTCCTAACGGTATAAAGACGCGCGCCTTGTGGGGAATGCGTTCGGAAGAAAAGCGCGATTTAATCGTCATTCGTCCCGGAGTTTACGCCAATGTCGATGAATTAATCGCTGAACGTTACATTCTGTTCATGTTAACGGAACTAAACGACTATCACATTCTTGTTTTAGAAAATTCAACTAGTGGTGATCATTTTGTAAATAACGAAAATGTCATGATCGGTGGACCAAAAGAAGCTTTCGAGAACCTGTATTTGATTGAACAAATCAGAAAACATCCTCGATTGTCGGGCCTGGTAGGTAGAATTCATTTGATGGGTATGAGCCTGGGAGCGAACGGTGTATTGCTGTCTAGCTTAATCAATCAAAAAGAAAATCATAAGTATTTTGATAAAACAGTTTTGTTTTGTCCAGTAGTGGATTTAAAGGCTTCGTTCCAAGTGCAAATGCAAAGTGGTGTTAAACCATTTCTGATCGATTTGTGGAGCAGCCGTCGGTTTCAAGATCTAGAACGAAAAAAGAACTTTGAATTGCCATCCTTCTGGTCGGCGTTGTTTTCACTGACTCCGCGTTGGGTGAATAGTGCCTGGGCGTGGTTTGAAAAAAATTATAAATTTCAACCAGACTGGCTAAAGTATGTGCCGTCCGAGTTTTACTCGGGTGATTTCACCAAGGACTACCAGTTTTTTGACGAACAAACTCGACTGCCTGATAATTTCTATGCGATAGCAACCAAAACAGATCCGATTGTTCTCCCTGAAGATAATTATGAAAAGCTAGCCGCTAAGGCTCACGAAAATACGTTCTTTTATAAATTCGAAGATGGATTTCATTGCTCGATGGCCTATGCGTATCAATGGAAATTTTTAGATACATTGTTTACCGGCGTTTTTGGGTTGCCGCCACAGACGGAAATCAAGCTGCCAAAAAAGTATCAACTGGCGATCGAAAAAGTACATCCCCATGCGGCGGAATCTATTTCTGGTGAATTACAAATTCGCTCTGTGGAAATTGCAAAATTAGACAAAGATTCGGTAGAGCTATTAGTTTACTTCACTGGTGATTTTGCGGCCGAGATCCATTCCAGAAGCGGTCATGCCGTGATTCCACTGAAGGATTTGTATTTAGATGAGCACTTTGTAGAGTACGATATCGAAGTGATTCGCAATTACATCAAGCGTTTAATTCAAACTAAATTCACAATCGAAAAAGAGGGTGAATCTATCTTTATTAAAAATTGACCTTCGGAAATATCCTTCCTATGTTATAGATAACTACGGAGGGATTCTATGATTCGAATGATTGAAGAGAGTCAGAGTTTAACATCGAAATCAGCGGTGTGTTTGTCGGCGATTGATTTGGCCGAAGTCGTGGGAATGTCACTAGCTGACTTGAAAGCGGATTTTTCAATCCATTTTGGATTGAATCAAAACTTAAGTTATCTGCCGGCCGAACTTGTTCGAGAATATTTAGGTAAGCGTGAATTTAAATACCCTAAAAAAGTAATTTCATTTCAAATGTTAAAAGGTGGCGTGGCCAAAACTACATCCGCATTGAACATCGGTCTACGGGCCTCGATGCTGGGAGCGAAAGTTTTATTTATCGATCTAGATCAACAAGCCAATCTGACGTTTGCTTTAGGTCATACGGACGAAACAGCACCGGTGTGGTTAGATATTTTTGAAAAGAAAGTATCGATTGAATCGGCAATAAAACCAATCAATTCAAATATTGACTTGATTCCTTCGAGTTTGAACAATTCCGTTTTGGAACGTGCGATGATCAATTCCAACAGAAATTGGTCAGAATCTGTAAAAAGTCAGCTCGATCAAATTAGTCTTAACTACGACTTAATTATCATTGATACTGCGCCCGCATTGTCGGCGACAAATACGGCGGTGACGGTGGCCAGTGATATGGTGATTCTTCCGGTGAACCCTGATAAGTTCTCGATCCTAGGTTTTGAGAAAAACTATCAAGAGCTGCAGGACATCAAAAAAGATTTCAAGATCAAAGCTGATATTAAGGTGCTTTTTACGAAATATGATGCGCGTGAGAAAATGAGCGGTGAGTATTTAGATGCATTTATTCAAAAATACCCGGATATTTTACTTAAGAGCTATATTCGCGTCTCTTCAGACGCTAAAAACACCTTGGCGACATCGAAATCGATCTATTCGTCCAAATCGTCGGCGAAGGAAGATTACCATTTAGTCACAGTGGAGCTTCTAAAACTTGAGAAGGACAATTTATGCCATCTATAAAAGACCACGAAAGTAAGAAAAAAAAGAAGCACGGGCATGCTCATCATGCTGCTCCAAAGAAGCATTCGAATGAACGTCTGCATGCGGATGAAGCTGAGGAAAATGAAGTTGAGGACGTGACCGCTGAAAAACCTAAGGCCGAAAAGCGTCGTCCGAGTCAATTGGATGCGGATGCCGTCGAAACTAAAGGTCAACCGGTAGGGGGCTCGGAAGAGTTTCAGACCTCATCGGTGGCCTCAGGCGTTGATGACGAGGGATTTGTGAAACCTTCAAAGGGTGAAGGGAAACAGAATGAGGGTCACGATGCAGAACCTGAATCATTCCAATCGTTTTCTGAAGGCCAAAAATTTGAGCTAAATTTCCCAGGTAGTTTTATTTTGAAAGCCAAGGCGCCAAAAGCATTTGATTTAGTTGAACGCGTCGCGGGTGACTGGGTGAATGATGGTAAATTTGAATCGTTACCGGTAGGACATCCTCTCGCACAGATTTTAGCATCGAAGGCGTTGACTAAAGCAAAAAGCATTGAGAAAAATGTTTTGAATTCAACACCAGTGACGCTGGCTAAGATCGGTCTTGAGTATGCGAAATCAAAGATTAAACGATAAACTATCCGAAGAATTAAGGCCAACTTTTTTGCACATCGAAGATGAATCGGGAAACCACAGTGTTCCTGAGGGATCCGAAAGCCATTTCAAAGTCATCGTTGTATCGCCAATGTTTGAAGGTTTGCCTAAAATAGCGCGTCATCAAAAAATATACTCTATTCTGGCCGATGAACTAAAATCGGGTCTTCATGCTCTTTCCATTCGAGCTTACACTGCTTCGGAGTGGGACAAAGAGAAACGACATGGCGGTTATGACAGCCCCGAGTGTTTGGGCGGAAGCAAGAAATCATGAACTGGCCCCTTAGCCTGCGGCTAAGGCCAATTAAGATATCGTCAA